>Ga0207710_10000134_pt1 | contig 87269 bp, 73 predicted proteins | sample KBSS24metaG_FD_184400 | JGI IMG/M metagenome (GOLD analysis project Ga0207710, IMG submission 184400) | Switchgrass rhizosphere microbial communities from Kellogg Biological Station, Michigan, USA - KBS S2-4 metaG (SPAdes) (version 2) | ecosystem: Host-associated > Plants > Roots > Rhizosphere...
GAGACAGTAACAAGACCTCGGACTTGATTCCGTCCCTGACCTTTTCGAACTCCGGGCCGGGCTTCAGCCCGTCACTGGCATCAATCCACTGCGCATATGCCGCGTCGGCAGTCGCCGGCAACGGGGGCAGACGCGCGAGCCAGGATTCCGCGGGCACTACTCTCTGTATGGCTGACACCGCCGCCGCACTGCACACGACGGCCGCGCATATCAACACACTGGCGGAGTTTGCTCTCATGCGTATGCATATGCGGAAACCACGAGCCCTATTATGCATGCAAGGAACACACTGTGCTTCAGTGTGAAGCCAAACAGCCGCGACTCGTCCGAAGCGGGCATTCCGGTGGCGGCCGCTGCCACTGAGATACTCTGCAGGCTGATCATCTTTCCCATGACACCGCCGCTGGAGTTGCCGGCCGCCATGAGAGCAGGATCCAACCCGAGGTTGTTGGCCGTAACCACCTGCAGGTTGCCGAAGAGCGCGTTCGCCGAAGTGTCGCTGCCCGTGAGGAAGACGCCGAGCCAGCCGAGCAGTGCACCGAAGAAGGGAAACAATGCCCCCGTGGCCGCAAGTGCCAGCCCGAGGCTGGCCGTGGCTCCGCAGTAGTTCATGACATACGCCAGCGCGAGCACCGAGGCAATCGTCAGAATGGAGAACGCCAGATCCCGCACCGTGCGGCCAACGGACGTTACGAACTGGCGCACTGACACCCGCAGGACCAGTCCGGCACTGATCGTGGCAAACAGTGCTGAAGTTCCCGACGCCGACAGGATGTTGAATGTGAACTTAGCCGGGTAGGGCGCGGCATGCGCCACGACTGGCGGAAGCCGTTGGATCGCCCCATCGAGACCGGGCCACGGGATGACCACAGTGGCCTTGTCGAGAATGGCTTTGAAGGGCGTGTACCCCCATAACAGCACGAAAATCACCAACAGTATGTACGGAGACCACGCGCGCAGCACCTGGCTGCGCTCGGCCCGTGGCGGCAGGTGCACGGCTCCCACTGCCGTATCGGCCGGCCGCCAGACAGCCAGTAGTCCCAGCAGGCTCGCAATGGCCGCGAGCGATGCAAGAATGTCCGTCAGATACGGCCCGATGTAGGTCGAGACCAGGAACTGCGTGGCGGCAAAGGAGATGCCGCAGACCAGCGCCGCTGGCAGGACCGCGCGCAATGCGCTCCAGCCACCCATGACCAACATCAGATACGACGGCACGAACAAGGACACGGGCGCACAAATCTTGCCGACATCCGCGCTTAGGACCCCTAAGGGCAGGTTGGTTACCCCTGCCAGGGTTACGAGCGGCGTGCCGATTGCTCCAAACGCCACCGGTGACGTGTTGGCGATCAAACAGATGGCCGCGGCCTGGAAGGGTGAGAATCCCAGGCCGCTCAGCATCGCTGCGGCCACCGCGACCGGCGTGCCGAACCCCGAGGCACCCTCGATGAAGGCGCCGAAGGCAAATGCAATCAGCAGGGCCTGCAGCCTGCGGTCCTGGGTTAAATGGCCGACGGAGTTCTTGATGATTTCGAACTGACCGGTCTCCACGGTCAGGCGGTACAGGGCGAGCGCCCAGAAAACGATCCACGCAATCGGGAACAGACCAAACGTGGCGCCGTAGGCGGTCGCGCGCAGCACCAGGTTGACCGGCATGCCGTACACGGCAATCGCGGTGGCGATGGCAGCGATCAGTCCGAGGAGGCCTGACTTCCAGGCCGAAAGTCTGAATACACCGAGAGCCAACAGCAGAACGAGAATGGGTAACGCCGCGCAGGCGGCCGATAACCCCAAACTACCGTGTATTGGCGTGTATCCCTGGTCCCACATGTCCAGCCCCCCCGGGTTTTTTCGACACTAACTGTTTTGGGGGTTCAGAACCAGCTGTAGTTGAAACTGATGCTGATGCGCTCGGCGGCCACGGGGTTGGGGGGCACCTCGTGCCGCAACCAGCTCTCGAACAGCACGAGCGAGCCCTCCTGGGCGGGAACGACTACCCACGGGCGGTTGTCGGTTCGGCTGGCCGCGATTCGCGGCGGCGCCGCCATGAAGCGCTCGAGCCGCGGGTCTTCGAATTTCAGCCCCGGGGAGCCCCTGGGAGTTTTCACGTAGTAGGTGCCGCTGAGAGTGGAGAGCGGATGCAGGTGCAAGCCGTGCACGACCTGCCGCGGCATGATGTTCACCCAGCAGTCGGTCATTGTGAGCTCACGCTGGGTCAGATCGAATTGCAGCGTCGCCGCAAAGGAGCGCATGTGCCTGCGCAGCCGGCGCTCCAATTCGGCAAACGTCGGTGACACCTGATGCATGCGGTTCACCGAGTTGTAGGAGGTGTAGCCACCGGGATAATTTTTTGCGGACCAGCGTCGGCCGCCGGCATCGTCCAGGCGCAACTGCCGGCATTCCTGCAGCAATCGATTGTTGAATGCCTGCCAGCCGGTCTGCTTCAGGCGCCCACGGTACACGAGCGTCGGAAAGAGCCGCTGCAAAGTCATGTGCGCTCTTCAGCGAGCCGAGCCTGAGAACCCCTGGCGGCCTCCGTGCGCGAACGCAGCAGTTCCAGGCTGCGCTTCGCGCAGCCACTGCTGATATGCGGGTACGGACTCGTGCCCTTCCGGTGGCGCCCAGGAAGCGAACTCGGCGGCATTTGCCGGATCGTACGGGCCTTCCTTGATCTCGAGGAATGCGGCGCCGTCCGTGACGGCCAACAGCGTATGCCATGTCGCCTGCGGTGTCTCAAATCCGATGTTGGGTGTATCCGATCCAACTCGATACCGGCCGGTGACAGCCCCATCGGCAGCGAAAGTCAGGATGTCGAAGCGGCCGCGAATGACGAGGGCCAGCTCGGACTTGGTCAGGTGGCGGTGGGGCCGGAAGTAGGAATCGCGCTGCGCCGCGATGAAAAACCGCTGCACCGGATCGGCGGGCGAAGCGTGGATATTGTGATTGGCGCGCAGTCGCGGGCTCGCGCCCGCCTTTGCGGTCAGCTCATCCAGAAATGCTTGAGAGAATAGTTTCATTGTGAGTGGCACTGTACCGTGGCCCCAGCACGGCGTATACGCCACGACTGGCTCGGCGCGGATTGCGACGGCGTTGGGCCTCAATGCCCTGGCAACGTCGAGCGGAGCCTCGGCGGGGACTCTGGGCCGTTCCTGAGTGGCAAGAGCCCGTAAACCATTGACCTGTGCCCGCGTTCTGTTACATGGACGTTGGGGATCACCGAGGTGCCGACATGTCGACTTCAGTTGCTTCCAAGCTCGTTCCCGCGCTGGCGGCCGGCCTTCTGGCGGCTCCCGTGTGGTCTGCCGAAGCGCAGTCGGCGTCCACCCCCGCCGTTGAAAGCCAGCAAGCGGTGTGGACCGAAAAGGAACTGACTTTCGTCTACCAGGGCTTTACCACCCGCTATTCCTGCGATGGCCTGCGCGACAAGGTGCGCGGCGTACTGCTCGATCTCGGAGCCGAGAAGAAGGGCTTGAAGGTGCTGCAGTTGGGATGCAGCTCGCCCTCAGGCCGGCCGGACCCGTTCCCTGGAGTCAGGGTGAAGATGAGCGTCCTGCAACCCGCCTCGGGCACTGCCGATGACAAGCAGGCGCCGGTAGCGGCTCACTGGAAGCCGGTGGACCTGAAGCTGCGGGACTCATTCACCACGGACTCGGGCGAGTGCGAGCTGGTCGAGCAGATTCGCCACAAGATCGTGCCGCTGTTCGCTACTCGCAATGTAGATCTGAAGACCACCTGCATTCCGCACCAGGCTACGGCTGCGCGGCCGACTTTGAGGTTGGAAGTGCTCGCGCCGGATGATGTTCAACATCCGGCAGAAGCGCCGCAAGCAGCCCGATGAGCGGCAGGAATGCGCACACCTCGTAGACGGTGTTGATTCCGAAGGCATCGGCCAGCTTGCCCAGGACGGCGGCCCCAATGCCACCCATCCCGAAGGCGAAGCCGAAGAACAACCCCGCGACTGTACCCGTGCGTCCGGGCAGCAGGTCCTGGGCGTAGACGACGATTGCCGGAAACGCCGAGGCGAGAATTGCACCGATCGGCACGGTCAACACACCCGTCCAGAACAGGTTGGCGTGCGGCAGCAGCAGCGTGAAGGGCAGCACGCCGAGAATCGAAGCCCAGATGATGTATTTGCGGCCCACGCGGTCGCCCAGCGGACCGCCGATCATCGTGCCGAAAGCCACGGCCGCGAGAAACACGAACAGGTGCAACTGTGCATTCTGCACCGATACGTGGAAGCGGTTGATGAGATAGAACGTGTAGTAGCTCGTCAGGCTCGCAAGATAGAAGTACTTGGAGAAGATCAGGGCGAGCAGCACCGCTATCGCGCCGGCAACTTTCTTCGAGCCGGCCGGCGCCGCGGGCGCGGCCCCCAGCGGCTTGAGGCGGGCCATGCCATGCGCCTTGTACCAATGCCCCACGTTGAACAACACAAACATGCCGAGCATGGCCGTGAGCGAAAACCACGCGACACTCGACTGGCCGTGTGGCAGGACGATGAACGCGGCCAGCAGCGGACCCGCGGCCGATCCAACATTCCCGCCGACCTGGAAGACCGACTGTGCGAGTCCATGTTGGCCGCCGGAGGCCATGCGCGCGACACGCGATGACTCGGGATGGAACACTGAGGAGCCGGTGCCGATCAGCGCTGCCGCCAGCAGCAGCAACCCGTAGTTGCCCGCGAAAGCCAGCAGCAACAGACCCGCCAGGGTGAACGCCATCCCGGCAGCCAGCGAATAGGGGCGCGGCGAGCGGTCAGTGTAGGAGCCGATGATGGGCTGCAGTAGTGAGGCAGTAACCTGGAATGTGAACGTCAGGATCCCGATCTCGCCAAAACTGAGCGCGTACGAGGTCTTGAGCATGGGATACAGCGCCGGCAGCAGCGACTGCATCATGTCGTTGAGCAGGTGACAGAAGCTGATGGCCACCAGGACGGTGAAGGCGGTGCGGCCGGCGGTGCCGGGCTTCTGCAGGTCCTGACTTTGGGCCTGACGTTGGAGTGCGGCTTCGTTCATCACCCCTAGGATGCCGCATCGGGGCGTGGATGCCCATCTACCGAATGGGCAATGCAGGCCGCGGGAAACGGGCGCCGCGGCCTTACCGCCGCGGCGCCCAAACGAGCATCAAAACCTCTGGCCGAACCGCAATCCGAATGTCCGGGGACGATTCGGTACGTGATAAACGGCGATCGGTCCGCAGACTGCCTCCGTGCACTCCGCGTAGTTGTAGACATCCCCGCGGATATCGAAGGCGTTGTCCACGAAGAATTCGGCGGTGATGCCGTTCTTCTCAACACCGGCCGAGAAGTCGGTTACGCCGTACGCCCGCTGCTTGCCGAGAATACCGCGCTCGAGCGTTCGCAGGTCGGACCACACACTCGACTGGTACTGGAGCGAACCCTGCACGTGCGCGTCCATGCCTTCAATGCCTGCGACCGGGAAGACATAGCGCGCCGTCATGTTGCCTTTGAACTTCGGTGTCGTCGGCAGTTGCTGTCCCTTCGAAGCCTGTGGATCGGCGCAATCGGTGATGGGACTGCCATCGTCATTCAGGCCGCCGCAGTAGTTCTGGGTAAGCTTCGGATCCATCAGCGAGAACCCGCCATTCACGGTGAGCCCCGTCATGACCGCCCATTCAAGCTCGGTCTCGAAACCCTTGATGCGCGCCTGCCCGGCGTTGGCAATCTGGGTCACGGAGTTGCTGCCCGGGGCCAGGAACGAGAACTGGAAGTCTTTCCAGTCTTCCCAGAAGAACGCGCCATTGAAGCGGACCCGATGATCCAGCCAGCTGGTTTTCCAGCCGATTTCGTAGCTCTTGAGGAAGTCTGCCTTGTAGGGCGGCAGGTTGCCGACGCGGTTGACGCCGCCGGGGCGGAAGCCGGTGGCCCAGGTTGCATACACCATCACGTCCGGGGTGATCTTGTATGCCAGGCTGACCTTCGGAGTGTGGCCGCTCTCCTCAACCGTCTTGTAGAGATTCTCGCAGGGGCCGCCGTTGACAGGGGCAACGCCCGGAAAGCACTTGCCCACGCCGGTACCGGAGAAGTCCGGATCGTTGAACCCGTAGAAGCCCTCCAGGGAGTTGCGCGCCTTGAAGTAGCGCACGCCACCGGTCAATGTCAGGTTGGACAGCAGATCCAGGTCGCCCTGGAAGTAGGCGGCATAGTCGCGGTTGATGCGTTTCTCTTCGGTCAGCCACCAGGTGTCCGGCCAGCCCGGGATCGAGATCTGGTCGCCCAGGCCGTCGATGACATAGCGCTGCTCGATATCGTGCTGCTGGCGCTGGGTGAACACACCGACCGTGCCGCGCACGCGGTAGTCTTTGGGAGTGGTGACCCGCAACTCGTGGCTGGTCATCCTGTAGTGATCCCTGCCGAGGATGCGCTGACTGGGATTGGCGAGCGGGTTGCCTGCGTTGTCCTGGAAGTACGAGTAGTACGAGTTGTATCCCAGCGAGTAGTCGGTGTAGTCGGATTGCGTCGAGTCGTGCCGCTGTAGCAGGGCACCGGCGTACACGATGTCAAAGTTGCTGATCTTGCCCTCGATGGTGAGCGAGCTCTGGATCCAGTGATCGTCGCCGCCTTCCGGGTAGAAGTGCGAGACATTGAGATCGCCCTTGTTCGGATCGTAGGCGAAGATTCCGCCGTTGCGGGTATGTTGACCCATGACCGTGGGAGTGATCGACCACGAGTCGTTGAGGTCAACCTTGAGTGCCACACGGCCGCCCTCGGTGTCCACCGAGTTGTAGTGATCCTTCGCAATCGCGGTATTGTCGAGCGTAAAACCGCTCGGCAACGGGTAGGTGAGGGTGCCGGGCTTGTTGTTGATGTAGCCGCCTTCATGCTGCATCCAGCCGACCAGGCGCACCGCGGCGATCGGGGAGATCGGGATATTCGCGAATCCCTCCAGGACTCCGCCCGGGCCGCCGTGACCGATCAGGTTGCCTTCGATGTCGTAACCGGCCTTGAAGCCGCTCGGGTCCGGTTTGTTGGTAATGATCCGCAGCGTGCCGGCCTGCGAGCTGGCGCCGAACAGCGTGCCCTGGGGGCCCGCGAGGACTTCGACCCGGGCGATGTCGTAGACGTGAATGTCGAGCGGCCCCTGGATGGTCGTCACGGGCTGCTCGTCGAGATAGACGCCGACGCTGGGCAGCGATGCCGAATGGTTGCCGTCGCCGCCGCTGGACACGCCGCGCATGTAGATGCGCGCGAACCCTGGACCGAATGTCTGGTAAGAGACGCTGGGCAGGTATTTCACGTAGTCATCGAAGTTCTGGACGTTCAGCTCTTCGAGCTTCGCCGTGCCTAGCGCCTGCACGCTGATGGGCACGTCCTGCAGATTCTCAACCCGCTTGTTGGCGGTAACCACCACTTCCTGCAAGCCACCGGTCTCATCATCCGCGCGGGCTGTACTCATGCTCGCGAGTAGCACTGACGCGACGGTGACGGAAACACCCATTCGCATCGTCGGATTGCGCTTGACGGCTTGCCTGCGCCGCAGTTTTCGAGATCGACTACGCGTCATCGCGTGACCCTCTTGTGGTATTTATGCTGCTGTCCCCCTCGAATCTTGAGGATATGCCATTCCGGCGCACTTGAACACTCGTTCAAGCGGACGGTGCGGCAGGGTAGGTTTCCAGCGCCGTTCCCAATGCGCTTTTGAGGGGATCCAGCCATAGCTCGTAGTGGCGCCAGTGCTCTACGCCCTCGCGGAAAATCGGCTTGCGCACTTGTTGGGAGCTCGCCGTGCGCACCGCGCGCTCGTTCTCGTAGAAGCGCAGGGTGCCGGGCTCGAAAGGCAGGCCGCAGTATTCCAGCAGGCTGCGTACTTGGGCCTCGGTGTCCTCGATCATGGATTCATAGAGCACCCGATGGACACGGCCGGGCAGCACGCGGTCAAAGTGCGCCAGCAGCCCGACGTAGTCGCGGTAGTACCGGCCCAGGTCTTCGAGGTTGTAGGTGAAATGCTGGCCGCGGGCAAAATGCTGCTTGAAGCAGGAGAAGCAGCAGCCGAGCGGATGGCGGCGCGCATCGATGATCTTCGCGTTCGGCAGAATCAGGTGAATGAGCCCGATGTGGGCAAAGTTGTTCGGCATCTTGTCGATGAAGAATGGTCGGCCGGTTCTGCGCTGGATGCGGGTCTGCGCCAGGTAGCGTTCGCCGAGGGCCTGACAGTCCGCGGCGGTGAGATTGGCGAGCAGTTGCGGATAGGGCGCGGTTCCTGCCCGCACGCCTTCCTGGCCCAACGTTGCAGCCATGGCCGTGATGTCGGGCAGCTCCATCGTGCCTTCGACCGCGCTGTGACTCGATAGTATCTGCTCGAGCAGCGTCGAGCCCGATCGCGGCAGCCCGACGATGAAAATCGGATCGGGCGCCGGGGTGCCGTAACCCTGACGCGCCGCGAAGAACTCAGGGATCAGTAGCGCTTTGTGACTCTCGAGCTGGGCCGTGTTGCGCTCCGCGTCGTATTCGATACCCGCGCGGCGCAGCGCATTTCCTTGCAGATAGTGCTGGAAGGAGGCCTCGAACCGACCCTCATCCTCCAGCGCTTTGCCGGCTGCGAAGTCGAAATGAAAGCGATCTTCTGGCGACAGATCCGTACGGGCGAGCTGTCCGCGCATCGCGCTCAGGTCGTCGTCCGTAAAGCGCATCGTTTTCAGGTTGGCGAGACTCCAGTACGCCTCGCCGAGGCTCGGGAGCAACTCGATGCTCTTCTTGTAGGCAGCGATACTCTGCGCCTCGCGCCCCGCGGTCTTCAGTGCATGCCCGTAGCTCATCCAGATTTTCGGCTGCTCGGGGTGATTGGCGAGCAGATCCGCGTAGATCTCCACGGATTCCTCGAGCTCGCCGATCTTGGCGAGCACCGCGGCCTTGAGATTCCGATGGCCCGGGTTGTTGGGCTCGGCGGCAAACAAACGGTCGATCTCGCGCAGCGCTTCGCCTGCCTTGTTCTGCCGGGACAATACCAACGCGTAGTTGTGGCGCGCGGCATGGAAGCTCGGCGCGAGCTCCAGGCAGCGCTTCAAGAGATTCTCCGCATCCCGGAAGCGGCCCAGCCGCGCGGCAACTTCGGCAAACATGCGAATCGCCGCGACATCCGTCGGATAATTCTTCAAGTGCGCGCGCAGCAGGCTTTCCGCCACCGGGATATTGTTGTCGCACAGGGCCGCGGCCGCCTGCAGCAACCGCGGGTCACGCGTCGAGGCCTTGATGTGCTGCGCATAACAGGCGTCGGCGCCGACACGATCGCCGCTGATCGTCAATTGATCGCCCAGGGCGCGCCAGGCATCGGGCATATCCGGTTTCAGCGTCACAGCCCGGCGCAGCGCGGCGATCGCCTCCTCGCGCCGCTCGAGCCGGCTCAATACGAGTCCGAGCTCATAGTGCGCGGTCGCCCAGTTAGGTTGGGCGCGTGTCAGAGGTTCGAGAATTTGCAATGCGGCATCCGTCTTGCCGGTGACGCGGCGGGCGTAGCCGAGTAAGAGGGTGGCGACGGGGTGGCCGGGCGCTACTTTGAGGACTTCGCTGGCCTGCTCAGCGGCGAGCTCCGGATCGCTCTGCATCAGTCTCGTTGCGTGGGCGAGCGCTACGTCAATCGTGCCCACCGGCTCTGCTGTTGAGCTCAAAATTCGCTGTTCCGCAAGACCCGCCTTTCGCCATGAGAAACCGCGTATGGTGACGTTGTCAAATGATCGGGGGCGCCTAGCCCGGGGCTCCTAGCCCGGGGCGTGTAGCCGTCGCGCACGTCCCCACGGCCAGCGGCCGTCGCCCGATGTCCCAAAGCGTTGCATAAGTACGACATGCCGGTTTGTGCCCCTGCGACATCAGTCCAGGGTATCTGCGCTGGCTGAAGTCAAGACAGGCCCACTCGGGGCGGTTATTCTTCTTCGCTCCCGGAAGGCTTGTCAGGAAACGGAGGTACAGGACAATGAGATCGAGTAACGTCGGCCAGGTATTGCCCGCCAGCGCATTCAGCTACTCAGTATCCCTGCGCGTCCGGCATCCGACGTTGAATTTGAGTGTGCTCGCCGACAAATTGCGCCTCGAACCGGCGCATTGCTGGACGGCAGGGGAGCCGCGCCGTTCCCAGACCGGCGCGCCGCTGGGCGGCAATCATCGTGACTCATATTGGTCCGCGCAGCTGCCGGCGCAGATGGACGGCCCTAACAGCATGCCGCTCGAGCTGTTCTTCAGCCAGCAGGTATTGCAGCTCAGCCGCCATCGCGATTTTCTGAGTAAGGTCCAAAGCGACGGTGGCGAGATTTCCCTGCTGGTCGAGATATCGCCGGTGGCCAATGCCTCGCTCACGTTTAGCAGTGCCACCGCGCGTAAGCTGGCTGATCTGAATATCGAGGTTGAATTTCAGTTCATCGGCGACTAGGAGCCAGGCCCTCTCAGCGGCCGGCGCACCATCGTATTCAGCAGGTGCTCGAGGAGCACTGCGGGGTCGGTGCAGCGCCCGGTGTGCACCTTCGAGGTCTGGATGATCGTACTGCGTGGTGCCACCAGCCAGTCGAAGCGCTCCCGGCGCGACAGTCTGCCGATCGCCCCCCCCTGGCTGCCGCCGGCACAAATGGCCGGAATGCTCGCCAGGTGCTTGCGGGCGGCTTCGATATCGATGGCCGGGTCGAGCGCCCGCAGGCGCGGCTCATCGAGCTCGATCCGCGCCTGCAGAAAGTCCTGCGCCGGGCATGCAACAATCACCCCGACATTGACGAACTCTTCCCGCTCAACTCGCGGAACAACACGCACTATCGCGTAGTCATACGAGCTGTGATCGCGCACGGATCGCCTCCTGCACAAATGCGTGAGGTTGCGTCAACCGCTGCTTTAGATATTGCGTGTACGCCTCCCGGTTCGCACTGGCCGTGGCGAATACGCCATCGTTGCCGAGCCAGGTTTCTGGAATGAGCCCGGCGATGTCCTCGACCACGCGGGACGTGATGAGCTCGCTCATTCGTGCATCCGCTTCCTGCAGCTCTTGCGCGAACGGTAGCAGGACATGATCCTTCACCCGGGTGAACGGGTCGGTAGCCCGCTGCATATACCCCGTCCACGAATGATGGAAGTAGAGCGCGGCTCCGTGATCGATGAGCTGCAATTGGCGATGCCACATCAGCATGTTTGCATTACGCGGCGTGCGGTCGACATTGGTGACGAAGGCATCGAACCACACGATGTCCGAGGCGAGCCGCGGCGCTGGTTTTTCCGCAAGAGGATCGAACATCACGGACCCGGGCAGGTAGTCCAGTGCGATATTTAATCCCGCACTGGCCTTGATGAGCTCCTGGATCTCCGGGTCGGGCTCGGTTCGGGCCAGGTCCGGGTCCAGCTCAATGAGTACGATCTCGGGAATGGGCAGGCGCGCGGCGCGGGCGATTTCCCCGGCCACGAGCTCGGCGATGAGCGCCTTCGGACCCTGGCCTGCGCCGCGGAATTTCAGCACGTACATGCCGTCATCGTCCGCTTCCACGATGGCTGGCAGCGAGCCGCCCTCATGCAGCGGTGTGACATATCGAGTGGCGCCGACGGTTCTCATGCTGCAATACTAGCTAAATGTGCATCGATTTGACTCATTGCGCGTCCCTGGCCGCGCGTCCAGCTCCTCCTGGCGATTCCCACTAGTGCGCCTGACCGCCGGCGTCATAGCCTTCGCGCTCCTATTCGTCCTCGGGATCTGCCGTACTGCCGGCGCCGAAACGCTGGCCCATGGCCGCTTCAAGCATGTCGAAATCTTTCGGCCGCAAGGCGAAGTGAAGCACTTCGCCCTACTCATGTCCGGCGATGGTGGCTGGAGCTCCAAGCTCGCGACGCTTGCCGGCGCGCTGGCTTCGGAGGGCACGCTCGTCGCGGGTGTTGATACATCGGAGTTGTTCGCCGATCTGGAGAAGGATGGTGGCAGCTGTGTGTCACCCGACGGCGACCTGGAAAACCTCAGCCATTACGTGCAGGCCTACTACAAGGTGCCGACCTACTTCACGCCAATCCTGATCGGGCATTCGGCGGGCGCGACGCTCGCCTATACGAGCCTTGCCCAGGCGCCCGCCGGAATTTTCGGCGGGGCACTGACTCTGTCGTTCTGTGTAGAGCTGGATCTGCGCAAACCACTGTGTCAGGCGCAAGGGCTGCGCTACAAACAGCTCAAAAACGGGGCGCGCCTGCTCCCGCCGCCGCAACTGCACGAGCCGTGGATTGCATTGCACGGCAGCAAAGATCATGTGTGTCCGATCGCGGAGGCCCGCGCGTTCGTATCTCAGACACCGGGCGCGCGGCTCGTCGAGCTTCCCAACATCGCGCACAGCTACCGGGGCACGGACTGGCTGCCCCAGTTCAAGGCGGCTTTTGCCTCGATCGTGTCAACGCAGGTGGTGCAGCGCTTGCCGCAGCCGCCGGCCAGTCTTGCGGACCTGCCGATTGTCGAAGTGGAGGCAAACCCGGCCATGAGCCTACCGGGTCCCGGGGATTCCTTCGCCGTGTTGCTTTCCGGCGATGGCGGCTGGGCCGGTATCGACAAGCAAGTCGCCGGCTTGCTGGCCGACCGTGGCGTTCCAACAGCCGGTGTGGATTCGCTGCGTTATTTCTGGACGCCCAGGACGCCTGCGGGATTGGCGCAGGATATCGATCGCATCGTGCGCTACTACGCCTTCCATTGGAAAAAGAGTAAGGCGCTGCTGGTGGGCTATTCCCAGGGCGCGGATGTATTGCCGTTCGCGGTCAATCGGTTGCCGGCGGCCACCCGCTCGCTGGTTCGTCTGACGACCCTGATTGGCGTCAGCGAATCGGCGGATTTCGAGTTCCATGTCGCAAACTGGATCGGCGCCGAATCGGACGGGCTGCCCGTCAAGCCGGAAATCGAGAAGCTTTCGTCGGCCGACACGTTGTGCGTGTACGGTGACGATGATGACGAGTCCATCTGCCCGAAAGTCAGCGCGCAGCACGCGCGGGTCATCAAGCTGCCCGGTGGCCACCATTTCGGTGGCAACTATGTGCCGTTGGCTCAGCTCGTGATCGGAGCGGGCGGACAATCGCACTGACGCGAATGAAGCGTGCGTTGAAATGGCTGGCAGCTGTCACGGGTGCTGCCGCCATCCTCGCTGTGGGCTTCGCCGTGCACAGCTGGTACTTCCGGCCGCTGGGCATTTCCATCTTCTTCGAGCGGGCGTTCATCCAGTTCATGCTCGAGGACCCGGAGGCGGTGTCCTCGCTCGGGGTTTTCGAGCAGCTGGGCTACAAGGGCTTTGACGGGATGTTGACGGATGTATCGCCGGCGCATGAGCAGAAGCTCGCGAAAATGGCGCGCGACGATCTGGAAACCCTGCACAAGTACGACCGCGCGTCTCTTTCGCCTGCGAACCAGCTCTCGTATGACATCCTGGATTGGTTCCTGCAGGACCTGGTAGAGGGACAGCGTTGGCTCTTCTATGACTACCCGGTCAATCAACTGTTCGGCGTGCAGAGCGCCACGCCGGACTTCATGGTGCAGATTCATCCCATCTCTGACCGGCGGGATGTGCACAACTACACAGCACGCCTCGCGGCGTTCGACCGTAAGTTCGACCAGCTGCTGCAAGGGCTGCGGTTGCGCGAGTCGAAGGGCATCGTTCCGCCGGGATTTGTGATCGAGCGGGTGCTGACGGAGATGCGCGCTTTCATTGCAGTACCGGCGCGCGAGAACATTCTATACACCAACCTGCGTAGCAAGCTGGCGAAGGTGGCGGCGATACCGGTGTCGGAGCGCGCCAGGCTGCTGATGGATGCACAGGCGGCCATCGAGCAGAGCGTGTATCCGGCGTATCACCGTTTGATCGACTACTTCGAGCGGTTGCAGCCCAAGGCCACCGCGGACAGCGGCGTGTGGGACCTGCCCGACGGCGACAGCTACTACGATCACCTGATCCGCAGCCATACAACCACGGCGCTGCATGCTGACCAGGTTCACGACATCGGTCTTGCCGAAGTTGCTCGCATCGAGAAGGAGCTCGACGGCATATTGAAATCGCAGGGGCTGCCGCAGGGTAGCATTGGCGAGCGGATCGCCCGGCTGAATGCCGATTCGCGCCTGCAGTACTCCAACGATGAGATGGGCCGTGCCGCCTGCATTGCGGACTATCAGCGCTACATCAACGAGATCGTGCGGGGCCTCGGGGCTGACTTTGGGCCGGTTCCGCGGCTCAACATCCAGGTGGAGCGAGTCCCGCAGTTCAAGGAGAAGACTGCTCCGGCGGCCTACGCCGATACGGGCTCCCTGGACGGCTCGCGGCCAGGCGTGTTCTATGTCAACTTGCGTGACATGCACGACATCCACAAGTATCAGATGCGGACTCTCGCGTATCACGAAGCGGTTCCCGGACACCAACTTCAGGGCGTCATTGCGCAACGGCTCACCGGTGTGCCGACCTTCCGCAAAATCCTGCCGTTCAGTGCTTACGACGAAGGCTGGGCCGTATATGCGGAGAGGTTGGGTTGGGAGATGGGATTCGAGAACGACCCGCTCGAGAATCTGGGCCGGCTGCAGGCCGAGATGTTTCGTGCGGTGCGCCTGGTCCTCGATACCGGCATCCATCGCAAACATTGGACGCGCGAGCGGGCAATCGACTACATGCTCGAGAAGACCGGCATGGCCCGCAGCGATGTGGTGAGCGAGGTGGAGCGCTACTTCGTCCTGCCCGGGCAGGCCCTGGCTTACAAGATCGGGATGCTGCGGATACTGGAGCTGCGCGCCCGCGCCCAGGCGCAGCTCGGCGCGGCTTTCGACATCCGCCAGTTTCACGCCGTAATACTGGGCAGCGGTGCCATGCCGCTGGGCATCCTGGATAAACAGGTCGATGCCTGGATCGCGCAGCGGACTGCGGTCCACTGACCCAACTTCGGAGTGCCAAGGGTTTGCCGCCGCTGCGCTGCATGATCGAAACCGGACGCGAATGACACTCGCGCGCCGCCTCGGATGCCGTAAGATCCGTCTCCAGTCAACGCAACGTGTTGGTGTGATGGACCTGGCATGAAAAAAATACTAATCGTGATCGCCACGGCAGCGGCGTTGGGCTGTACGAATCCGCAGGAGGCCACGGCCGGCGAGCTGTTGGGCGCCGATCAGGGCAAGTTGCCACTGACTGCGGGGTTCAGTGACCTGGAAGGCAGTGGCGGCGGCGGGCTGGTCCCGCTGGCGTTCATCAGTGGCTATGGCTCGAGCACGAGCTGGGGCGCAAACGCGCATTTCACCAATATCCAACTCCGCGACCTGCACCTGTATACCTACGGGGCGGCGGCGGGCCTGTTCGACCGCGTCGAATTGTCATACACCCGTCAGCAGCTCGATATCACCGGGACCGCGCTCGATGGACTCGGGGTCAAGCAGGATGTCTATGGCCTCAAGCTCAAACTGTTGGGGGACGCCATCTATGGACAGGATTCGTGGCTGCCGCAGGTGGCGATAGGGGCCCAGTACAAGCACAACGACGGTATCAAGCACTCGGAGTCGGTCGGGCTGCCGGGACTCATCAATCCCATGCAGCTCGGGGCACAGGCTGAGCATTCAACCGACATTTACCTCGTTGCCACCAAGGTGTTTCTCGCGCAGAGCCTGCTGGTCAACGCCGTGGTACGCGAGACCAAGGCCAACCAGTTCGGGCTGTTGGGCTTCGGTGGGGATCGGCATCGGGGCTATTCGACCAAGCCCGAAGGCACCATCGCCTACCTGCTGACGCGCAAGCTGGCGGTGGGGGGTGAGATTCGAACGGCGCCGCACAATCTCGGGGTTGACGATCAAACGAACGCGTGGACGATTTTCGCGGCTTGGACGCCGACCAGGAACCTTTCGCTGGTGGCCGCCTACCTGAACATTGGCAGTGTGCTCGCGCCGGTGACGGGTGTTACGCGGCACCAGGATGGACCGTACCTGTCGGTACAGGCGGGATTCTGATGAGGCTGGATAACTTGCGCGAGGCGTTCACTATGCGAATGGTGCAGGGCTTGCCATTGGTGGCGTTGATGTTGGCGATGAGCGCGCATGCGAGTCCTACGCTTTACGAGCGTATCGGGGGCGAGGCCAAGCTCAAAGCGACTGTCGATGAGTTCACGAACATCATTCTGGCGGACGATCGGATCAATTTTACGTTCGCTGATTCGGACATGAACAAGTTCAAGAAGCTGCTGTATGAGCAGATTTGTGCGCTTACGCAGGGGCCGTGTAAATACACGGGGCGTGATATGCATGAGGCGCATGCGAAGCTGAATCTCGACAATGCGCAGTTCAATGCGCTGGCTGAGGACTTGTATATTGCCTTCGATCATGTGCATGTGCCGTACCGGGTGCAGAATCAGGTTGTTGCGTTGTTGGCGCCTATGCAGCGGGATGTTGTGAAGCCGGGGTTTGTTGTGCCGGGGACTCAGAAGGCGCCTTCTAACGTCAAGTAAGAATAAGCGTCGGCTGTGTCCGGGGCGAGGACCCTACATGCGTGCCCCCGCCCTTCTGAGCGTGCGTACCTACTGATTAGTTTGTGCGGCCGGGAGGCGCGTCGTTGGAGTAGGTGCGCGGTTGCTGCGGCTCCAGGGCTGCGATTGTTGCGAGCGAGGGGGTCGTGAGGTGTTGGCTGCCTGGTAGTTGCACGCTGGTTGGCGGGCGCGTGGGTGTGCCCACAGCGGCGAGGGTCGCGGGTGGACCGCTGGCTGGTTTTTTGCTGGACGCCGGGCTGTCTGCCTGAGTGCTCCTTCCCGCAGTGCCCGCTGCGTTGCCCACCGCAGTGCTTGCCACACTGCCGGCCGCGCTGCCTGTGCCGGGCGTGCGTTTCTGCTGCCTTCTGCCTGCGGCGGAGGTTGCCGATGCGACCTGAGAGGTGCTAGCGGCGGGTTGGGCGGTGCTTGCTGCCAACGACTCGGCGGCTGCAAGTTTGGTCTTTACCGCCTCATCGGAGGGTTTTGATTGGGCTGCGTGCCGGTAGGCGGTGGCTGCGTCGGTGGGGCGGTTTGATTGCATCAGGGCGTCGCCCTTGGCGAGGAGGAGTTGCGCGTCGTCGGGCTTGAACTTCAAAGCGTCGTCGCAGGCGGCTACATCGGCGAGGCGTGTGCAGCGGAGTTGATTCCGCTGGAACTTCGCGCCCTCGGCGGCCTGGGTGAGGCCTTCGATGTACGTTTGCTCGGTCACGAGGCTGCGCACGTCGCGGAGCTTGCCCGACAGCTCTCTGCTGCGGGGGAAGGCTTGTTGGCCGGCTTCGAGGACGTCGACGGCCTCCTGGTAGCATCCTTGATCCACCAGCGCGTCTGCTAACCGCAGCCGGGGTCCGAGCTCATTTGGATCGCGTTCCAGCGCGGCCGCCGCGGCTGTGACAGCTTCCGCCTGTTTACCGCTTTGGCAGGCGGCTCGTGCCTGGGCGCGCGCGTGAGCATCAGCCTGCGCGGCCGCCGGCTCGCCCTGCAGGGTGGCCAGGAGCGCAAACATCGCAACTGCCGCACACCCCCCCGCCTTCATGAGCCCGCCGCCTTCATAGACTATTTGTACCCCTCAATGTTGCCGCCCCGGCCCAACTTGTCGAAGACCCACTTGCCGTTGGGAAGCCGGACGAGGTTGAACAGATACCACTGGTCCACGGTCACGTAGGGAGGGTTCTCGTGAGCTACGATCGTATCGAGCTCTTTCCGCAACTGCAGCAGACCGTACTCCGACGGTATCGATCCCGCAACGCCGTCCCCGTTCGAGTCATCGCCTGACAGGTTTGCCTGCGCGAGCTTGGCAATTTCGGCCACTGAAACGGAGGCCTCCTTGAGGGAGCTGCTCGCCTGCACATCCTTGCCCAACAGTGCGATCAGATCGCATCGCTCGATGACCCGCGTTGAATCGGCGGCGAATTGCGGCGCGGATTTCTGCACATTGAGGGTCGCATCATCCGATGTGGCAGCGAACGTAACGTGATTGACCGCCATGACGATGGACTCCTTGACGCCGAAGTTGTCCTGCGAGTCCGTCGCCAGGGTTGCCAGCGCGATATTGCGCTTGATTTCGGCGAGGTCGTTGGAGCTCGCGGCTTTCAACGTGAAGTCAATCGTTTCCTGGGCGCGCCGTTCCGCGCTCACCATGTAGCCTTCCTTGTTTGGAGTGACATGCACCCCGGTGATAGCGTGTCCGATATGCACGTGGGCGACGGTCGGGGGGCGGCTTACGCAACCCCCTGCGAAGGGCAGAAGCAGTGCGAGCGCGAGCAGAGCATGCGGCTGAGATCTCATCACTGTGGAATCTCCCTTACTAGTCGGAATCCGACACTGTTGCTTCGGTAGGTATCTTCGAACCGGTTGCGCGCCGATGCGCTCACCAGGGAAGGAGCGGTGAACCACGAGCCGCCGCGCATGTCCCTCTGACTGCAGTCACCGCTCAGCCACGCGGAGCCGTCAGCGGGCGCGCCCTCATAGTCGGGGTGCCAGCAGTCCTGCACCCACTCGAAGACATTCCCCAACATGTCGTACAGGCCGAACTCGTTGGGCTGGAATGATCCGACCGGCGAGGAGTAAACGTAACCGTCGCTGCAGGGATGGACCTTCCATCCTGGATACTGTTGTGCGGCAGTCTGGTCCGCGACGTTGGCGTCACTACAGGCCGCCTCAGTGTGGGTGGTCCAGGGGCGGGGAGCCGCGGAGCCTGCCCGGGCCGCGTACTCCCATTCGGAGTCGCTGGGTAGCCGATATCGCTGACCGGTCTGGTGAGAAAGCCAGGCAGCGTACTCGCGCGCATCGCGCCACGACACACACGCTACCGGGTGCGTTGCAGCCTGGGCGTACCCGACGTTGTTCCAGTTGAGCTCGGAGCTCGCCTGCCACGTGCCGTCGTACCTCTGGCAGCCCGCGCTCTTGTGGTGAGTGGCGGTGGCGAATTCCCTGAACTCCCCGACAGTGATCTCGTAAACACCCATGCCCAACGGGTAGCTGATGTTGACCACGTGCTGTGGCTTCTCGAGAGGAGTGGCATCCGCCTGGGACTGCGCGGCGCCTTGCGCAAATGCTCCGGGAGGCAGTGCCTTCATCAACGGGCAGGTGGGACAATCCCGAAAGACCTCGCCCTGTCTCGGCATCACCGCGCCGGGTTCGCGATGCGCGGCCAGCCAGCGCTCGATCTGAACGCGGTCCAGGTAATAGGCCAGCAGCAACAGCGCCAACACACCGGCCGCGATGAGCGCTGCCATGTGGTCGCGCCGGATACCGGTCCCCGCGGTGAGCTCCTCCATGAAGCGCTCGACGCTTGGCGTACGTTTTTCGCGGTCGAATTCGAGCCCGCGCGCAATAGCCTTGAATTGCGCGGCAGACATCGAGCTGCGGCGTAGCACTTTCATGCCGCTGTCGCGCGCTTCGTTCGCCACTATGCGGTCGAAAGGATGCCGGCCCGTCAACAACTCATGCGCAATACAGGCAAGCGCATAGATGTCATCCCGGGGATCGGGCTCGGCGTTTTCCAACATTTCCGGACTTGCGTAGGGCGGCGTCAAGGCGCTCAGGCGCGGCCGCTCGTCACCGTTGACCCCGGCCGCACGCGGATGGCGCGTCATGAGCCGCGCAATGCCAAAATCGATGATCTTGACATCGCCGTTGTCAGTTACCAACACGTTGCCGGGCTTCAGGTCGCCGTGGATGATGCCGTTGCCATGCGCAAACGCCAGCCCGCTTGCGATGCACGTGAGGATATGTAAGGCGTCTTTCGCCGGCAGGCCCTTGAGATCGGGCGATGCCAGCTTGCGCTTGAGCGATTCACCGCTCAGGTACTCCATGGTCATGAAGACCGTGCGGCCGTCGCGATCACAGTCGATCACGCGCACGATGTTGGGATGCGGAAGCGTCTGCAGCTTGTGCGCCTCTCGTTGCAACACGGCGAGCGACTCGGTGAAGTCGCTGAGCGGCACCGTCAGCAGTTTCACGGCGACATGCGTCTCGCTCGCCCGGGCTTCCACCTTGCGCAGGTCGATGGCCTTGTAGACGGTGCTCATGCCGCCTTCGCCGATCGGCTCGATGAGGCGGAAGCGGTTGTGGAGCACCATTCCAACAGAGATGAAAGCCCTGCGCCGCGGCAGCGGCGCGAGCTGCTGGCGGCCGCTGGAATTGTCCACGAGGACGGTTGCGGCCTCGTCATCATGCAATTGCAATGCAACAATATTCGGGGGCCGCACGGCCGCCAGCTCGGCGACCGGACTCTCGCGGCGGCGCAGCAGCTTGCGCACGATCTCAATATGAATATTGCCGGGCAGACGCTCGCGCGCCTGTTCGTTGTTCAGCGCAGCGAGCAGCGCGCCGGGGTCGGTTGCGCCGCTCGCCAGCTCCTGCTCGATCCGCGCCAGCAGCTCATCTCTGGACAGGGTCCCGTTGCGATACGCCTCCAGAGCCTCGACAAATCCTGACATGTTAATGTTTCAATCGGAAACGCAATGGCGGCAGCTTACCCCAAACTATCGGGAGGGGTCCTCCGCGCCCGTGGCTATCGCGCTGTCTGGCCCCGGCTTGATACGCGAGTCGGCCGTGAGCTCGATCAGATCGACCTCCTCCTCGACCGCATGGAAGGCATCGTCACCGATGACCTGGCGGGCCCGCAGCTCCAGCAGCACATCTCGCTGGACCCTGACGGCCCGGCGCTGCAACCCTGTCATGCGCGTCTCGCTCGATCCCCCTGCCGGGCGCTCGCCCGAGAGGATACGCGCCTCATATTCTTTTCGGAGTACGTCAATAGCGGGATGTCCGTCCCGCTCTTCTTCCAGCACCCGCAATGCGGCGCGAGCCGTCTCGGCACGCGCCAGCCGTACCTCCCGTTCCACCGTGCCGTCATCCTTCAGACCTAACATTGCCAACAGCGGCCGCAGTGTGAGTCCCTGTAGGACGAGTGTAGTCAATACTACGCAGAAGGCACAGAGAATGATCAGGTCGCGGTACGGAAAGCCGGCTTCCGGTGAGCCGTCCGGAAGCGCCAGTGCGGCCGCCAGCGTCACGATTCCCCGCATGCCGGACCATGAGACGACCAGTAAGGGTCCTACCGTGGGAGGTGTCTTGTCCTTGGCTTTCCGATGTGGAAAGTGCCGCATCCGCCAGCGCCTCCCGTACCCGTACAGCATGACCCACAGGAAGCGGACCACAATGACGGTGATGCAGACAGCAGCGGCGCAGATCATGTAGGTGTGCCAATCGGACGTTCGCATGCGAGTCAGGATGACTCGCAGTTGCAAGCCGATGAGCACGAATGCGAGCACGTTGAGGACGAACACGGCCACTTCCCAGACGGCGTAGGAAGAGATCCGGTGGCGTGCGTTGATCCGTCCGGGCGCCACCTGGGCCACCGTCATTGCATAGCTCACTACCGTGATGATTGCCGACAGGCCCAGGTGATCCGCGATGATCCACACCGCGAAGGTACTCACGAACTGCAAAATGATGGAGATCTGAATATCGTCGATAGGGCGCACGAGCCACATGTAGAGCCGTGCCTGCGCGATACCCGCAATGACCCCGCCGCCACAGGTGAGCAGCAGGAGCGGCAGAATTTTCCACCCGGCTGCCGCTCCGGTCATCGCCGCACCGACCGCAATGCGATACACCAGCAGCGCACTCGCATCGTTGAACAGGCTTTCACCCTCGAGGATGACCATCAAGCGATGGGGTGGCCGCAACCGCCGCAGCACCGCTGTTGCGGCCGAGGCATCCGGCGGAGCCACGATCGCCCCAAGGGCGATCGCAACCGGCCAGCTCATACCTGGAACGATCTCTCGCGCCACGATGGCGACGGCGGCGATGGTGAGGGCAACGACTACGAGCGCCAGGCTGACCAGGGGCCTGATGTTCGCCAATAGATCGCGCGGCGAGGCATCGTAGGCGGCGTCGAGCAGCACGGGGGCGACGAACAGTGCCAGCGCCAGTTGCGGATCGAGCATGACCTGGGGAGTTCCAGGGATCAATGCCAGGGCGGCGCCCGCGAGCGCCAGCAGTGCGGGATAGGGTACGCCCAGGCGGTTGGCCCACAACGCCAGGATCGCACCGAGCAATAACAATCCGATGACCAGTTCGAAGATGACCATACACGTACAATAACTGACTTGCTGGCGGACCCGATGAGGGCCTCATGAACGTCGTCGAGTCGACCCAGGCGTATGACCGCTGGCTCGAGCAACGCCTGCGTATTGTCAAACGCGACCTGAAGCTCAAACACCGTCGTATGGCGCAGGACCCGTTCAGCTTCCTGCGCGGCTCCTTTTATCGTTGGGCCCAGGTGTGGCCGCAATTGTGCAGCGACCTGGCAGCGGCACCCCGGGTGCTGGGCATTGGTGATCTGCACGTCGAGAACTTCGGAACCTGGCGCGACAATGAAGGCCGGCTGGTCTGGGGAATTAATGACTTTGACGAGGCGGCAACCGTTGCATATACCAACGATCTCGTGCGCCTTTGTACGAGCGCCCTGATAGCCATTGGCGAGTCGCGCCTCGCCACTCCCGCGCGGCTCGCATGCGAATCGGTCCTCGACGGCTATACGGAGTCCCTGCGAAGCGGGGGAATGCCTGTGGTGCTCGCGGAGCGCAACCGCTGGTTGCGCGACCTTGCGGTTGGCCGTTTGAAGGAGCAGCGCAGCTACTGGCAGAAACTCCTGGCTCTCGAACCGGAAACCGCGCGGCTGGCCGCGGCAGAGCGACGCTTGCTACAGGCAGTCATGCCGGAGCGCCGGCTGCCATTCCGCGTTGCTCATCGTCAGGCAGGCATGGGAAGTCTCGGCCGCCAACGGTTCACGGCGCTTGCCCACTGGCGTGGTGGAACCATTGCCCGGGAGGCCAAGGCGCTGACGACGTCTGCCTGGTGGTGGTTCCGCGACGCGCGCGCCGAACCGGTGCAGTATTCGCGGATCGTCAGCCAGGCTGTTCGGGTCGCGGACCCGTTTCTGCAGATACATGAGGGATGGGTGGTGAGAAGGTTGGCTCCCGATTGCAGCCGCATCGAATTGGCGCATCTCATCGGCGTCCAGGATGAGTGCAAACTGTTGCGCATGATGGGTTGGGAGACTGGCAATGTGCACCTGGGCAGTCAACGCTCACGAAAGGCGATTCTGAGCGACCTGCGCGGCAGACCGGAAGGATGGTTGTGCGCGGCGGCCCGGCGCATGCGCGCTGCGACCGTTGAGGACTGGCGCGAGTGGCGTCGTAGGTAAGCATGGCGATCCTCCATATCCAGCACCGGACCACCTACCTGTATAAGCATGCAGTCGAGTTCGGTGAGCACCGGCTGATGTCCCGGCCGCGTGACAGTCACGATCTGCGGCTGATCGATACATCGCTGTCGATCGATCCGCCGGCGAGCTCGCTCAGGTGGATACATGATGTGTTCGGCAACTCCATTGCGATTGCAACCTTCGATCAGCCGGGGCAGACACTGACCTTCGACTCCGGGTTCTGGGCCGAGCACTATCCGGCCGCGCCGCGCGAGATCGTCGTAGAGCCCTACGCATCCCAATTTCCGTTCAGCTACTCGGTCGAGGATGCAATGGACCTCGGCCGCACCAAGGAACGGCACTACCAGGACCCGCAGTACTTGGTGGACGAGTGGGCGAAAGCAATCGTGGCCAGGACACCCGGCGGACGTACGCTCGATGTGCTGACCGAAATGGCGTCCAGCACAGCCAAGGACTTCAAGTACGCCGCCCGAGAGGAAGTGGGTGTCCAGACACCGCTGGAAACGCTCGAGTCGCGGACGGGTAGCTGCCGTGACTTCGCGCTATTCATGATGGAAGCCGCTCGCAGCCTCGGACTCGCAGCGCGGTTCGTCTCAGGGTATCTGTACGATGAGGCGCTGGTCGGTGATGGTGCACTGGTCGGCGGTGGCGCGACTCACGCGTGGCTGCAGGTGTTCTTGCCGGGAGCAGGTTGGATCGAGTTCGACCCAACGAATGCGCTCGTCGGTGGACACAATCTGATCCGGGTCGCGGTGGCCCGTGATCCATCCCAGGCCATTCCCCTTGCGGGCAGCTACAAGGGCGAGAAAGGAGACTTCGTGTCGATGTCGGTCGCGGTGACCGTCTCGACTGTCTCGACCCGCACCCCAACCGTGAGCCGGTGACTGCCACCGCCGAGGATGATCCCTCGCAAGGGTGAGACATCGCCGAAATCCCGACCCCAGGCTACGGAGATGTGGTCTGTTCCGACGAACATACCATTCGTGGGGTCGAGCTCGAACCAGCCGAAGGGCGGTGCGTAGACGGCAACCCAGGCATGGGATGCTCCCCAGCCGACGAGCGCATTGGGACTCGCCGGCACCTGGCGAATGTACCCGCTGACATAGCGCGCAGCGAGCCCGCGAGCACGCAGACAGGCGATCATCAGGTGCGAGAAGTCCTGACAGACGCCGCGGCGATTCTTGAGCACTTCCATCAGCGGCGTGGAGATTGTCGTTTCACCGGGCGCATAGCGAAAGTCGCCGTGCAGCTTTCTCATCAGCTCTTCAGCGCAGGCGAGGACGGGCCGGCCCCTGGTAAAACAATCGGCGGCGTATTCGTTGAATTGCCTTTTGATGCGCACGTACGGGGATTCGTGTCGAAAGCGGCACGCTTCGAGGCTGTCTCGCCCCGGACCCGAGCTGCGGTAGTTGAGCTCGACAGCCGCGCGCTCCCACGGAAGGCTGTCTTCGGCATCCACCGCGGGGCGCGGATGGACTTCAACCTCCATGTCGGTGGCGACTTCGAGCCGGCGATGCGGATGATCGAACTCGACGCGGGTGACGAGATTGCCGAAGGTGTCGATTTCGTTCCGCTTGCGATAGAACGCGGGAGTCACGTTGATCACGTGCTCCTGGCATTGTTGATACGCGGTTGGCCGTGGAACGAGGTGCAGCAGCTGATGCGAATGGACCACATCGTTGCCGTACGCATAAGTGGTTTCGTGGCGAATGCGGTAGCGGACGGTCATGTTGCCAAGGCCTGAGCGTCCAGCGTGATATGCGAAAAGTGTCGCAGGGACAAGCGGTCCGACAACTGGCCGGCCGCCCAGCTCAGCGCGCGCAGCCGCTCAGCCATCGAGTGGCGCGCTTGAACTGCCTCGGCGCCGTCGGATTCGAGGGCCATCAGCTTCGCATCCGTGAGTTGGGGGATGGCCTCATCCAGGCCCATCTCACCGGTGATGCCGAGCGAGGTCGCGAGAGTTTCCAGATCGCGGGCGATGGCACGCCATTGGAAGGCGAGGGCGCGCGGATGCTCCGGATCGCGGACGAGCAGATCCAGCATCGGGCCCAGGCGGGGAGCCACGACGTATCGGGATCTGTAGATCCGGGTGCTGTCGTATGCCTCCAGCAGCCATTCAACATGCGATTGACGTGTGGCCCTTTCGGAGGCCAGGTGTTGCGCAAGGAGGCCCGCCGCGAACTGCAGGCGTTCGAGCCGCCGTCCTACGCGCAGCAGCCTCCAGCCTTCATCCTGGGTCATGTCGTCAAATGCAAAACCCGCAAGTGCCGCCAGTGACAACAACAACTGATCCAACGCTGCCCTGGGCTCTTCGCGTGCCGCCACGGAATCCTGCAACCGCCGCTGCATCTCGTTCACGGCGCGCCAATAACTCGCCGACAGGCGTGTGCGCACCTGTGAGGCGCACCACGCCAGTCTCCTGACATCGGCCATGACTCCCTGCGGGTTGCGGTCGTCCAAACTCAGCGCCGGGTCGCCATCGATCGAGATGACTCCGAGATCCCGGCAGAACTTGACAGCGGCGTTCCAGACACCTTCATCAGAACGGGCTGCCAGCGTTCCGCGCAACAAGCGCGCCTTGTCTTCACAACGGACTGTGTATCTGCCGAACCAATAGAGGTTCTCCACCAGCCGCGATGGAATGTCATCGTGTCTGACCTGTGCGCTCGGGCTCTTCGCAGGACCCACAGCCGCGGTCTCTGCGGAGGAGTCCGGCAGCACCCAGATGTCCTTGCTTCCACCTCCGCGCTGAGTGGATACGACCTCAATTGTGGCGTCTGCGGCAACGCGGGCCAGTCCGCCAGGCATGACACGCGTGCCCGAAAGTCCCGCGATCGTGTACATGCGAATAGACACTGGGGTCGCTGCAAACCCCAGTGCTCCGTGAGGCCGCCATATGGGCGTCTGCGAAAGCGACAGATGCTCCTGAGCCACGTACGCATACGGGCGCGCGCGCAGCCGCTGAACGACCCTGCGGCGTGCCTCTCCCTCGAGGTTGCGGCCAAAAACGGGCTCGAATCGCTGGTTGGGATACGTAGGCTTGATGACGACTTTGTCCAGATGGCTCAACACGTAATCCAGGGCCGGTTTTTCACCGCACCACCAGGTTGCGACCGATGGCAGCGAGAGCTTTTCACCCAACAGCCGTTCGGCGATGCGGGGCAGAAATCCCAACCACGCCGCCGACTCGAGCACTCCCGTCCCCAGTGCGTTCGCCATGACGACTCTGTTTGCGCGGACAGCGCCGAGCAGGCCGGGTATGCCGAGTGTTGAATCGCTGCGTAGCTCGAGGGGATCGCAGAAGTCGTCATCGAGCCGCCGCAGAATGGTGTGTACGCGTTTCAAGCCGGCGAGCGTCTTGAGATACACAGTGTCGTCACGAACAGTGAGATCCGTGCCCTCAGCGAGCGGCACGCCGAGTTGCCTCGAGAGGTAGGCGTGCTCGAAATAGGTTTCGTTGAATGGGCCGGGAGTCAGGATGACGGCGAGCGGGTTTTCGCCTTCATCGCCGTGGCTCAGCAGCTGCTCGCGCAATTCGCTGAAAACGCCCGTTGTACGCCGTACATCGAGCTGGCGGATGGCTTCCGGCAGCACTTGTTCAACGATTTCGCGATTCTCGAGGGCGTAGCCGGCCCCGGAGGGAGCCTGGGTACGATCAGCGAGTAGCCACCAGCGGCCGTCGGGTGCTCTTGCAAGGTCGGCAGCGTAGATGTGCAGCCAGTTACCGCCGCGCGGCACGATTCCCTGGCACGGCCACAGGTAGTTCGGGTGCCCGAACACGAGCTCGGGAGGCACGAACCCTTCGGACAACAGGCGCTGGGGGCCGTAGATATCGGCCAGGAGTGCATCAAGCAGCCGAGCGCGTTGGCCCAGGCCGGCTTCGATCTCGCGCCATTCATCCGCCAGCAGCAGCAACGGCACGGGGTCGAGAGCCCAGGGTCGGTCGGCTCCCTGCGGATCGGCGTAGACATTGTAGGTCACGCCATTTTCGACGATCAGCCGCCGCGTCCGCTCCAATCCGCGCCGGGCGATGGCACGCGCGTCATTGCCGGTCAGCTGATCGATCAACGGCTGCCAGTGCGCCCTCACCAACCCCTTGTCATCGAGTAGCTCGTCATAGCGGCGCGCGTCCGGGACGTACGCGGCCAGCGAGCCTGGTGTAACCATGCCCGCCAGCAAGGAGGCCTTGATGACTTTAGGGTTCGACTCGGTCAAGTGGCTCGCAGGTCCAGCGTAAAGGGATAGTCGGGACTGGCAGACTCGGGCGGCGCGCCCGCTGATGACAACATCATTGTGCCCGGAGTGTGGCCCATTCTGAAGAAGCGTGCGAGGCGCCTGCTTTCCGACTCGAAGGCATTCACCGGAAACGTTGCGTAACTGCGGCCGCCAGGATGCATCACGTGGTACTGACAGCCACCCAGCGAACGATTCATCCAGGTATCTACCAGGTCGAAGGTCAGCGGTGAGTCAACCGTCTTGGTCGGATGCAGGGAGGATGCTGGCTTCCACGCCTTGTAGCGCACGCCGGCTACGAATTCGCCCACAGTGCCGGTTGGGCGCAGTGGAACCCGCCGCCCGTTGCACGCGATGACATAACGGTCGGGCGCAAGACCGGTTGCCTTGACCTGCAGCCGCTCGACCGAGGAGTCCACGAACCGCACCGTGCCGCCGGGCGCGCCTTCTTCTCCCATGACGTGCCACGGCTCGAGTGCCTGCCGCAACTCGATTTCGACCCCGGGCGTGGCGAACTGGCCGTAGCGGGGGAAACGGAACTCGAAATGCGGCGCGAACCATTCCTTGCGCAGCGGGAAGCCCGCCGCGCTCTGCTCTTCGATGACGTCGGCGAAATCCTGCTCGACGAAATAGGGGAGCATGAAACGGTCGTGCAGCTCGGTTCCCCAGCGCGCGAGCCGGGGAGGTGTGTAGGGTCTGCGCCAGAAGCGAGCTACCAGCGATCTCAACAGGAGTTGCTGCGTGAGACTCATCCGCTCGTGCGGCGGCATTTCAAATGCGCGCAGCTCCAGGAGGCCCAGCCGGCCGGTTGGCCCATCCGGTGAATACAACTTGTCGATGCAGAATTCGGCGCGGTGTGTGTTGCCCGTGACATCGGTCAGCAGGTTGCGGAATACCCGGTCGGCGAGCCAGGCCGGGCAGTCCGTGCCCGGTGGCGGCAGCTCCTTGAAGGCGAGCTCCAGCTCGTACAAGGAGTCGTTACGGGCTTCATCCGTGCGCGGCGCCTGGGATGTGGGACCTATGAACAGGCCGGAGAACAGGTAGGAGAGGCTCGGATGGTTATGCCAGTAGGCAAGCAGGCTGCGCAGCAGATCCGGGCGGCGCAGGAACGGCGAATCGTTGGTTGTCGGGCCTCCCAGCACGAAATGGTTGCCGCCGCCGGTGCCGGTGTGGCGGCCATCGAGCATGAACTTCTCACTGGTCAGCCGTGATTGCCGCGCCTGTTCGTACAGGTAGGTCGTGCGCTTGACGAGTTCGTCCCAGTTCGCCGATGGGTGGATGTTGACCTCCACGACGCCGGGATCAGGTGTAATCCGAAAGCTGTTGAGCCTCGGGTCTCGGGGAGGCTCGTAACCTTCGAGTACGACCGGTTGTGACAGACTCTTCGCGGTGGCTTCGATGGCTGCAACCAGTTCGAGGTAGTCCTCGAGGCGCGCGGCGGGTGGCATGAATACGTACAGCGTGCCGTTGCGTGCTTCGGCGCACATGGCGGTGCGCGTGATCCAGCCGGCCGATTCACGTAGTTGGGGCGCGCGTGTTGGATCCGTTGGACCGGCAGTGGCGCGGCGCGCGGCGGCCGCCGGCGTGTCGGCGGCAAATTCGCGCAGTTGCTGGCGAATTTCCGCGTAGGGAGCCAGATCCGGGAAGCTCTGTGTTGGATCGGGCGGATATATCTGGGTCAGTTCTCCGGGCACCGCCCACGGCAACGAATCGAGCGGTAGCCGAAGTCCGATCGGGGAGTCTCCGGGCACCAGGTAGCAGCGTTCCTGGCGAAGGAACCACGGGCCCGTGTGCCAGCGGGCGTTCGCCGGATCGCGCGCCACCGGGAAAACATAGCCTGCCGGCCGATCGAGCCCGCGCTCGAAAATTCGCATCAGCCGCGCGCGCTCACCGGCGTTCTCGAGCTGCGATTCGAAGGGATCCACGTTTGAGGGCAGCCGCTGCTCGCGCCACATGTAGTAAAACGCGTCCTCGTAGGCTGCAAACACGAACGTGGGTGACAATCCCAGCCGCGCTGCAACGTCTCTGAGAAAGCGTTGCGCGGTGTCATGACTCGCTCCCGAGCTGGACTTCTCGTCCGCAAGCAGTTCGGGGGTCTGCCAGATGGGCTCGCCGTCGCGGCGCCAGAAGCAATTGAGTGACCAGCGTGGCAGCGGCTCGCCCGGGTACCACTTGCCCTGGCCGAAGTGGGCGAGCCCGGTGGGGGCATATTCGTCTTTCAGGCGTTTGTACAGATCGATCGACAGGCGGCGTTTGTCGGGGCCCAACGCCGCCGTGTTCCATTCGGCGCCATCCGGATCGTCGATCGAGACGAATGTCGGCTCGCCACCCATGGTGAGACGAACGTCAAGGGCCGCGAGATCGGCGTCGATTTCATGTCCCAACTTCTCCACCTGGCCCCACTGTTCCTCCGTGTAGGGTTTGGTGACGCGCGGCGCTTCCCAGACGCGCTCCACCTTCATGGTGTGTTCGAACTGGACCTCGGATTCCTCCACCAGGCCGCTGACGGGTGCGGCGGTCGAAGGTTCCGGTGTGCAGGCCAGGGGAATATGTCCTTCGCCCGCCAGCAGGCCCGAGGTGGGGTCGAGGCCGATCCAGCCGGCGCCCGGCAGATACACTTCGCACCAGGCATGCAGATCGGTGAAGTCTGCTGCAGGGCCGGACGGCCCATCGAGCGATTTGACATCGGCCGTCAGTTGGATGAGGTAACCCGAGACGAAACGGGTGGCCAGTCCCAGATTGCGCAGCAGCTGCGCCAGTAGCCAACTGGAGTCGCGGCAGGATCCGGAGGCGCTCGCGAGGGTTGCCTCGGGGGCCTGAACACCCGGCTCCATGCGGATCAGGTAGCGGATGTCGCGGGACAACCGCATGTTCAGCTCGACGAGGAAGTCTGTTGTGCGTACCGGCTTGCGCGGAATCGATTCGAGATAGTCCGCAAGCCGCGGTGTCAGCGGCAGTGTTGTCAGGTACGGCGCCAGCTCGCGCTGCTCACCCGCCTCATACTTGAACGGAAACTGTTGCGCGTAGGGCTCGAGAAAGAAATCGAACGGGTTGAACACCGACATCTCGGCGACGAGATCGACAGCGATCCGCAGCTCGCGGGTTTTCTCGGGAAAGGTGAGCCGCGCAAGATAGTTGGACTGCGGGTCCTGTTGCCAGTTGATGAAGTGTTTCGCCGGCTGCACGCTCAGGGAGTAAGCGAGGATGCGGGTGCGGCAATGCGGCGCGGGCCGCAACCTCACTATCTGCGGACTGAGGCTGACGAGCCGGTCATAGCGATAGTGGGTGACGTGATTGAGCGCAACGTGAATCGACAAAGAGACCTCCCGCGCGCAAGCGGCGGATTTTGCATTCTTGGCTCACTGCATTATACGGGCAGGATCCCCTGGCTTTTGCGCACCAAATTGGACCGCTGCGCGCGCTGGTAGCACCATTAGGTGGCAAATTGCGTCCATGTTTGAAAGTCACGCTCACGCACTGGTATGTTCAGTGCGACTGGGCGCCCGTCGCCATAACCCAGATGCCTTCTGATGAGTATCGACTGGACTACCTATACCGCCCCCGGACAGCACGACGAGCTGGTCGGCCCGAGTGGTGGCGCGCGCGCCGCCGGCAGGGCCCTGATGCGTTACCTGTCGGAGCTGGGCGGAGAGGAGATCGGCGTGCGCCAGCAGGCTGCGGAGCTTGCGATCAAGGCAATGGGGATCACTTTTACCGTTTACCACGAGCAGGAAGGCTCCATTGACCGGGCATGGCCACTGGACATCATTCCAAGGACGATCACCCGCAAGGAGTGGGCGAGGATCGAAAAAGGGCTCAAGCAGCGTGTCGCGGCCTTGAACCTGTTTATCAATGACGTCTATCACGAGCAGCGCATAGTCGCGGACGGCGTCTTTCCGCTGGAGGTCATCTCTACCTCGAAGAACTTCCGCCCCGAGTGTGTTGGTATCAAGCCGCCCGGCGGCTGCTGGGCGCACATCTGCGGCAGCGATCTCGTGCGCGACAAGGATGGCACCGTCTACGTGCTGGAAGACAATCTGCGGGTTCCGTCCGGCGTCTCGTACATGATCGAGAACCGGCAGGTCGTGAAGCGCGTGTTTCCGGAATTGTTCGAAAGCGCCGCCATCCTGCCGGTCGATGACTACCCGTCACAGCTGCACGACATGCTGGTTGCCCTGTCGCCCCGGCGCGAGCGTCAGCCAGAGGTTGTAGTGCTGACACCGGGCATCTACAACTCAGCTTATTTCGAACATGCGTTTCTCGCGCGGCAAATGGGTTGTGAGCTCGTCGAGGGGCGTGACCTCGCGGTTCACGAAGACGATTGCGTGTATATGCAGACCATTCGCGGCTGGACGCGTGTGGATGTGATCTATCGGCGTATTGATGACGACTTTCTCGATCCGGAAGCATTCCGGGCCGATTCGTCACTCGGGGTGCCGGGACTCATGCGGGCGTGGGCCAGCGGAAACGTGGCGCTCGCGAATGCACCGGGAGCGGGCGTGGCTGACGACAAACTCGTCTACACGTACGTACCTGACATGATCAAATATTATCTGGACGAGACGCCCATTCTCCCCAACGTGCCCTCCTGGCGCTGCCGGGAAAAGAAGGAGCTCGATCACGTGCTGGGTCACTTGGATTCCCTGGTGGTGAAGCCCGTGGATGGCTCAGGTGGTTACGGAATGCTCATGGGACCCATGTCCACGCAGCGCGAGCGCAACTCGTTTGCCACGCAGTTGAAAACAGACCCCAGAAGCTTCATTGCGCAGCCAGTGATCACGCTGTCTACGGTTCCGACGTTTGTGGGTGACCGGATCGAGCCGCGGCACGTCGATCTGCGTCCTTTTATCCTGACCGGACCGCAAACCTACGTGACGACCGGCGGGCTGACCCGGGTTGCGCTCCGCCAAGGCTCGCTGGTGGTCAACTCTTCGCAAGGCGGCGGCAGCAAGGACACCTGGATAGTGGATACCGAGGCGTAAACGAGTGCTCGCAAGAGTAGTTGAGAACGTCTATTGGCTCGCGCGCTATCTCGAGCGGGCGGAGAACACGGCACGCCTCGTAAGCGTCAATACGAACCTGTTGCTTGACCTGCCGAAGGGACTCGCTCCAGGGTGGCAGCCACTGGTTGACATCACGGGCAGCCGCGCAATGTTCGATGCGCGCGGCATCCGCGCCGACGAGCGTGAGATCGTGCAGTTCCTGCTCGCGGACCCGGAAAATCCCGGCTCCATCGTGTCTTCGTTCAAGCGGGCCCGCGAAAATGCGCGCTCGCTGCGCGATATCTTTCCCACCGAAGCCTGGGAGCTGCTGAACCAGTCGTTCCTGGAATTCATCGAAGAGCTCTCCACAGGCCTCAACAAGCGGACCCGTTTCAACTTCCTCAAGCGGATCGTGCTGACCTCACAGACGATCATCGGTGCGCTCGAGGGAACGATGAATCGCAACGATGCGTATACGTTCTTGATGCTGGGCCGCAATGTCGAGCGTGCGGACATGACGAGCCGTATCGTCGATGTGCGTTCGGCCCAGTTGCTACCCGACGACGCTCCGGAGCTGCGGCCGTTCGACACGATTCAGTGGGTGAGCGTGCTCAAGTCGCTGTCCGGATACGAGATGTATCGTCTGAGCCGGCGCACGCGTGTCAGCCGCAGGGACGTTCTCGAATTTGTGTTGCGCGGCGAACAGTTCCCGCGCGCCTGCGGGTTCAGCCTGAGGCAGATCGAGCAGTGCCTGCTGGCCTTGCCGCGTAGCGCCGGCGTCCTGGATGCCCTGGCGGGTGTCATCCGGTTTCTGGGCGAGGCTGATCTCGCGGCGCTCGATCAGCAAGGGCTGCACGAGTTGATCGATCGGCTGCAGCTGCACATCATCGGGGTGCACGACGGGATTGCGCAGACCTACTTTCCGTCGCGGGCCGGCGCGGCGACGATGCGCCAGGCGCAATGGTCCGAAGGCGTTAAGACATTGCCGCTGTTTGCGGACGCGCCATAGGCCCCAGTCGCTGGCGAAACTGTTGTTGCAGCAGTATCAGGCTCAAGGCGGCCTGCAGCGTCGTGGTCACCACTGACACCCACCACAGGTGGCGCAGCTCGAAGTGTCCGTGCGCGCCCAACCAGATCGCGGCTGCGACGTAAGTGACGACTCGCGCGCCGGAGCTGATGAGCGATGGCCAGCTGTTGCCCAGGGCCTGGAACATGCTGGAACAGGTGAACGCGATCCCGGCGGCAATGAAATTCCACGCGATGATCCGCAGGTAGGTGTCGCCCACGGCAATGACAGCCGGGTCACTGCTGAACAGCCGTACGAGCGAGTCGGCCTGCCACAGACACACGAGCGTGTCGGCGAACATGAGGGCTGCGCTCATCCACGCGGCCGCCCGAAACGTTTCCTTTACACGCTCGCCGTGGCCGGCGCCGAAGTTCTGGCCGGCCACCGGCGCGGCCGCGAAGGCAATGGCCATGACGGGTACGAAAAGCGCCTGCATGACCCGTTGGGCGATCCCGAATCCGGCCTGGGTGGCGGGCCCGAAGTCCCGTATTGCCCAATAGACGACGGCGACAATCAAGAAGATCGCCAGCATCTCGCCGCCGGCCGGCAGCCCGATATTCAGGATGCGCTTCCAGGTCGCGAAGTGGGGCGCCCAGAGCTTGCGGTCGAGCGCCACGAAGTGCTCGAGTTTGGCGAAGTAGACCCACAGGAACACTACGCCGATGGCAATGGCGAGGGTGCTCGCGAAGCCTGCGCCGGCTGGACCAAAGGCATGATGGGTTCCCCACCCGGCGATGAAGATCGGTGCAAACACGGTGTTCAACACGACGGTGAGCACCTGCACCATCATGGTCGGCTTGACGATTCCCGTGCCGCGTAACGCGGAGCCCATTGCGACCATGGCAAACTGCAAGGCAAGGCCGGGGAGGTACCAATGCAGGTATTCAATGCCCGCAGTAGCGGCCGCTTCATCGGCCGCCAGCGAATGTACATACGCGTTCGTCAGTCCATACCCCGCAATGAGGGTCACGACTCCCAGGATTGCCGAGAGCAGTACTGACTGGTTGAAGATGAGATTGGCTTCGGCCTGGTTCTTGCGCCCGGCGGCATGGGAAACGAGCGCCACGGTCCCCACGCCGAGCATCTGTGTAAGCGCGAAGATCATCATGGCAACGTTGCCCGCCGACCCGACGCCGGCCAGCGCCGCATCCCCCAGCCCGGCCACGAAATAGAGGTCGACGAGAAAGTACAGGGTCTGGAATACCATGCCCGCGAAGATCGGAACGGCCATGGCGACGACAGCTGCGGGTATGGGGCCCTGGGTGAGATCCTTCACGGGGAAACTGCTCCTGCGTGGACACAGGAGCACTTGGCGAGTGTGCCCCTGGTCTAAAGGTTGCCAGGACCCTGTTTGGACAGGCTCCGGCGGGCGACGTACTACTTACCGAGGCTCTTTGCCCGGATTCGGGTCTTCCATTGGAAACGACTGCGCCCCTGTGGCCGGAGGAGCCGCCCTCGTCGGTGCCGGCGCGTCGCTCTGCACCCCATTGGCGGGTTGCGAGACCGGTGCGGACGCAGTGACGGCCGCCTGTGCTCCCGTGCTCGAATTCACGGCAGTCATGAAGCGCCGTGCCGATTCATCATTACTCCGCACTTTCCCGGAAATGATGTCCGATGCCAGGACATCGGGCTTTCCGTAGAACACCTCGTTGGCGTCGTCGTCGATTGTCAGTGCAGTGCCATCGACAGCCAGTCCGGCGAACACTCCACGGGTTCGTGAGTACGAGTAGACCTCCGCCTTGAAGCTAGTGTCAGTCGAGGCTGACGCCTGACGTCCAACGGGTCCCGCTGCTACCGACGCATCGGCACCCAACGTGAACTTGCCACCGGTGATGCCCTCCACGCCCTTGCGGGTGGTGAACACGAGCATGATGTCGGTTGACTGGACGCCCCACTGCCATCCGAAGCTGCCGCCCGTCATGGTGATGAAAGTTGGGCTGGTGAAGCGGCCGTCCTTATCGCGCACCACAAGAACACCGTGTCCGCGGCGTCCGCCCGCGAAGAAGGCAATCTTCGTCATGTCAGGTATGACTGCGATCGCGTAAGCCCGCTCGAGCAGCCTGTCTGGAATGTACTGGTCACGCGCAGAGCGCAGCTCTTCGAGCACCTGGCTCGCCATGAGCAGGCGTCCCTGTTCCCGTGCCTGCGCCCAAGCCCCCGTCGCACCCAACCCGAGCACGAGTGCGGCCAGAGCAGTGAACAGTCTTATGCGGCTTCGCATACTTGGAATCCCCTCGGCTTTACTATTGCCTTAGCTTAACTCAGGTCTGAGCGCAAGGGGGGATACTATAACATCTGGTATCCTGAACGCAGACTGATCAGAACCAGATGGAAGCGAATATCTGGAAGATGTTGGCGTTCAGCTTGTAAAGCGGCTCGTTGCCGGCCGTGAACTCCGGCGCCGTGCCCGTCAGCAGCGCATTGCGGTAGTCCTTGTAGTCGATCAGCAGGTGATCCAGGCGGATGCTCAGGCTGCTTTTGTTGATCCACCGATTGCGCGGAATGGGAAAGTCGTACGATGCACCGACGCCGACAGTGAAGCTGTTGAATGCAGCCAGCTCGCGGTCCCGCGCCTCGAAGTTCTGGAAATTGGCGCGTGGAAACAGGTCGCTGTAGAAGCTCGCGGCGTTCTGGGTATAGAAACGGAAGGTGCCGTCAAATATCCAGCTTTTCCAGGCCGGGTGGGTGTAACCGACCTCTGCCGTGTGGGCCCGGATGCCCCACGTGTCCGAAAAGTAACGGTATTGCGCCATGATCGCGGCGCGATACCACAGGTAGTACTTGGCCTCGATTGAAGCTGCGTTGCTGGTTCGAGTGTTGGGGTAAACCTGGTCAGCCAGTGAGAAGCCCTTACCGACTCCCGGAGTCAGAAAGCGTACCTTGCGGTACGGGCTCGCCAGGTAGCCCTGGTCGGTGAGTACTTCGTAGTTGAAGCTCGCGATCAGGCTGCGCGTGAGGATCTGGCTTACGCCTACGGCGTAGCCCCGGTGATCAGCGTCCCGGAACGGGATGTCCTGCCCCGTCGAATCGTCGTTGCCAAACCGCGGGTCGTTGACGATCACGCCGTTCGCGTTCTTCACGTCACGGTAGACTTTGTCCCAACCCCTTTTGTACGTCATCGTCAGGGTGGTCAGGTCGCCGAACATGTCCTGGCTGACCGAGTAGTAGCTCGTGTTCGATTTGTAGTCGGGCTCGGAGCTGTTGATGATCCCGGCGCTGTAGGTCGACTTGCCGTGCAGGTACTGGAAGCCGCCGCTGTGCTGCGTGCGCTTTTCCTTGTACTGGCTCGCTGAGAGCTTTACGTCGATGGACGCGCTGGTGATGTAGTCCTGGTAGAAGTTGTAGTTAACCGCGAAATTGTCGGTAACCTTCTTCTGAATGAGTACCGACGGGCCCTGAATGGTGATCCCACCGCCCTGATAGCGGTGATAGAGGGCGTCTGTGCGATCGTCGGGAAGCACCCCGGCCAGCGCCGGGGTGGCACAAAGGCAAAGCGCCAGCAGCGTTCTGGCATGTCGCTGGAGCGGCAGTCCTGCGGCGACCAGTCCTGCCACGACCATACGGATGCGCCTTCGAAGCACGGTCAATTGCATCCGCAGCCGCCGCCTACACCGCCCGTAGCGCCCCGCGCACCTTCACGCGACTCGAGCACGTGCTCGAGATAGACGCCCGAAACGGGATCACGGTTGAACGACATGATGGGATCGGCAAAGTGCTCGCGCTCATAGGGTTTCACCCAGGGCTCGATGGGCGAGCACCCTCCAAGGAGAAGTCCCACAGCTACAGCAATCAAAGTAATACGAGCCCGCATGTCGAGAGTCCTCTTACTCGCGGACGAGGGTCCGGATGCTATCCAGGTACTCGTTTTCGTCGCCAGGCTTGTAACCCCGGTGCAGTACCCGGATGTTGCCCTTGCGGTCGATGATCACCGTGCTGGGCATTCCAGAGACGTCGTAGGCCTTGCTGACCGTGCTGTCCTTGTCATAGATGACAGGGAAACTGACGGGAGTCTGCTTCAGGAAGCCTTCGGCCGCCTTCGAGTCGGGCTCCACGTTCACGCCGATCAGCGTGAAACCCATCTTGCTGTACTTCTTGTAGATGTTCTCGAGCAGGGGCATTTCCTGGCGGCACGGTCCACACCAGCTGGCCCAGAAATTGAGCATCACCACCTGGCCCTTGTACTGGGCGAGGCTGATTTTCGCGCCCGCGCGCGAGTCGAGGGTGAATTGCGGCGCTGGTCCACTGCCGGAGGCTGCGTTCGAGGCTGGCACAGCGATCAGCAGTGCAGCCGCCATGGCAGTAACAGCCGCGCGGATGACGCCTTTGGATGCAATACGGGTGGCGATACGGTAGTTCATGTCCGGATCCTGTCTAAAAGAATACAGTCGCGCCGAGCGAGGCTTCCACGTTGTTGGTGAGCTTGGACACGCCCAGCAGGTCAGTGCGGAACACACGGTCCTGCACCTGGATGTGAATCGCGAGCCAATCCGAAGGCAGCACCCGGTAGCCGCCGCCGAAGTTCACCGTGAAGCGGTTGTCGCCCGCGAACTTGGTGCCGCCGATGCCGCCCAAAAAGTAGAAAGAGCTCGTCATGGCGCGGCCCCGACCGATGAAGGCCTCGCCTGGGAGCAGGTTGTAGCCCAGGGAGATATCGTAGTACGTGAAGCGCCTCTCATCGCTCGTAAGCAGTTGAATATTGCCGCCGAGAGTCTCAAAGCTCGTCCGCCCCGCATAGGCGCGGCCGTATTCGCCCAGGAAGAAGAAGTCTTCGGTGACGTGATAGGCCGCGGACAACCCATAGGCATTCTGGGTGCCGAAGTCCTCGATGGACAGGAAGCCGTCCTGGATGCCGATCTCGATGTTCGAGCTCCTGATCTTCGGCACCTTGATCTTGCGCCGCTCCACTTCCGGATCCACCACTCGTGGTGGCGAGGCATCCGCATCCTGCTGAGCGGCCTGGGCGTCCTGCTGCGCGGCTTCTTCCTTGGCTTCCGCCTTTGCCTGGCGTACTTCGCTGCGGTGATGGAACCAGTTGCGCACGGAGGCGCAGCCCGGAAGCGTCATCAGGACCGCAGTCAGAAGAAGAACGCGAATCCCAGTTTCCATTCGTCTACTTCCTCATTTGCGTTGCGCTTCGTGAATACGACGTGACTCTTGTACTCGGCGCGCACGAAGAAGCGGCGCGTGAGGTAATAACGTACCCCGCCGCCGACGTAGGCGGTCTGGTCGGTGCGATCGGAAGGTATCACGAGTGTCGCTTTTGGCGTGACATGCACGAGCCCCGTACCCAGCATCAGGAACGGTGAGAACCGCCACTCCGGTACTAGTACGTGAGTGAGCCCGAGATCGCCGACAACGCCATTCGAGTACTTGCCGAAGAATTCTCCGACCGACAGCTCCACCGCCAGTTGCGAGTTGAGTGAGTACGAGGCGTAGGTGGAGACGAGCGTGGAGCCGCTGTACTCGCCCGCGAAGATACCCATCTCGAAATTGTGAGACGTGAAGCCGGCGCGGTCGCCCAGGTCGAACTTGAACGGCGTGCCATCAGCAAGCACTGTCCTCAGCATGTCGCGTTGCGCGGCCCAGCCTTCCACGCCGCGCTCCGTCCGAACCTTGAACCAATCCGTGCGGCGGAACAGTACCTGCACACTCTCATCCCGCTCCGCGACATGAAACACAGGGTAGCCGCGGCCGGGCCCCGACCGCAGCTCGAGGTACGGTGCGGTGATGTACACCTGCAGGTGCTCGCGCGCGCTGCTCACGGCAGGAGCCGCGAGCAGCACGAGCGACAGCAACAATCCGGCTAAAGGGAGACGGAACAACGTTGTCCTAGTTGACAGGAGCAGCCGGGTCGAACGGGTCGTTGAAGAATTGCGCGCCAATATCCAGCCACTCTGAGATCAAGCGAAGCTCGGCCGGACTCAGGTAGCCCGCATGCGTGCTGCCTGATCCGGGTGCAAAGCGACCGAGGAACGCACTTGAAAGCGCGCCATTCGCGCTACCCGCATTCATAAACGGTCCTACAGGCACTGTCGTCGGGTTGCCATCCGCATCAGGCGGCCCCGGGACGAGCTGCAGTGCCCCCATGATAACTACCTGTTGAGCATGCGGGAACAGCAGATGACGATATGAGATGGGTTGCAGCGGTTCATCGTCCGATGCATCGCTGGTGAGATTCAGCTGCCCGGCCGGTGCCTGAACAGCGACGGTGGCCGTCGGGGCAGGGGTAGTTGTGTGACAGCCACCTTGCGTGCAGGTGTGATCCGTCACCACGGCGCCTGTCGTGTCCAGCGTCTGCCGCTTAAAGTCCCACAGCGCCTGGATGTGCTTTGGATAGTTGATCACGATGCGGCAGTTCGACTTCCAGTTGGACGCGGCGCCGAAATTGTCGGCACAGTCCGTATTCGGAGCGGGCGTGTGGAAGTTCGGTGCATCGGTGTAGCTGTATTGGAAGCTCGTATCCGGCGTGCGCACCGCCGGATCGGTCCACACGTCCTTGTAGTAAATGTTGATGCTGGGATTCATCTGCAGACACTTGTTCGAATCGCCCGCGCAACCCGTGCGCGCGCGCGTCTGCGCCATGGTTTCGCCCGCCGTGGCTACGAATGTGGACACCGTGTGCGGGAATGGCGCGGCTGTTGCCGCGCCAGCATAGGCGGCTTTGAAGACTCCCTGCCGTCCGTGTGAGCGAGGGTTCTGCGCTGTTGCAGGCGTATGACAGCCGCTGCACGTGAGCACTTCTCCCGGACGGACCTGCAACCACGCTGCTTGAATGGGTGAGATCCGCCGCCCATTCGCGTCGAGAACACTGATCTGGAAGGCCACGTTCGCGGGCACCTTGATACGTACCGAGCCATCGGGCTCGATCGGCGCGTAGCCCATGATTTCGCGCATGAAGTCACTGGCGCCGAAGGCAGCGTTGCTCAGATCGAGCACATCCCGGTCGGGAATCGATACCGGCTTTTCCAGCCTGATGAAGCGGGCCGGGCGCTGCGCTGCGGTGGTCGCCCCGGGGTCAGCCAGGACCGGAATGCTCGGCTTCGCGGTGTCCGTACCATCGAAGTCATAGACGCTCCTGATGTCCAGAACGCCGACGTTCTGGGTTACCAGCGTGGAGTCGAGGTCCACTCCAGCGAGCTTGTCCAAAATGATGTTCTGAAGCGCCCGCGGCTGTGCGGCCACGATGTCCGTGACCATGACGTTTTCGACCGGCGGCATCACCGGCAGCAGAGTGTTCTTCGCGGGATCGAACATCCAGACGCTATAGAGCGGCGGTGCCGTCTTGACGTTCGGGTCGGCCAGGCGGGCACTCGTACACGGGACGATGGCAGCGGTCGTCCCATCGAGCAATCGGCACTGCGACCAGCTGACGAGGATCCGGCTCGATGAGTCCCAGAGCGGGAACGCCGAATTGAAGCGGCCGCCGGGGGATGGGCCGGGGACGTCAATCACATCGTTCGAGGTCGCCCGGGTCTGTGCAGGCCCCGGCAGGCCGGCGTCCGCCAGCATCGGCTGCTGGTTTTCGACGAATTGCTTGGCGTTGATGATGACGAGGTCGCCCCCGAAATCGACATCCGTGTAGGGGCGCGCGATGGTCAGGATGCGGCCGTCCTGCATCTCCTTCGGCTTGACGAACTCGATGACGGCATTGTTCGTTCCGGCCGGGTTCGTGCCCGTCAGGTGGCTATTGGCGCCGTAATACAGCTGTACATCCGTGCCGTCGGGATTGGATGTGTACAGATGCATCGCGTCCTTGCCCGGCGCGTTATCCCAGCGCGACCACAGGATGCGCCCGTTCGACAGCACCGTGGCGTCCCGGTCATGACTCTGGTTGAACGAGATCTGGTGAAACTCGCTGTGCAGCGAATCGATGACGTGCAGGTTGAAAGCCGGCTCGGTGCGCGCTTCGTCCTGCGCCTCGAATTGCGGTTTGCCCTCATCGAGGAGGTTCGCCTTGGATTGCCGCTGCGCCGTGGAGGAAAACACGATGCGCCCGTCCGGCATGTAGTGGGGCGCAACACTGTTACTTTCGTCCGGATTCAGGTTGGCCGGGATCACCTGCGCCAGGGTGTCGGTCGCAATCACATATTCCCAGAGGTGCCAGGTCGGCTTGTCCTTCTGTTTCATTTTCGCGGTGAGCGGGCCGCGCATTGCGAACACCACTTTCTTGCCGTCGAGCGAGGCGTCCACGTCCTTGATGTCGTAGGTATCGGTCCCCGTCACACGCGTCGTGATGTTGTGTTCCGTCGCGCTCGGCGAAGCGCTGTCGCGCTTGTACAGGTCAGCCTTCGGAACGACCGTATCGTCCTGCATCGGCCGGACCGCTTCGCGCAGCATGCGTAGATCGTCCGTGGTGGGCGGGATCGTGCGCTTAACATAGAAAATCGGGAAGTCGACGGTCGCGGGATCGGCCGTCTGACTGTTCGCCACGTCGATATGGGCATTGCCACTGCAGCCGGCAAGCACGGCCGCACAGGCGGCCAGGGCCGGTATGCCGAGGCGGCGCAACAAGCCGTGCGCAGGCAGCATCTGCGTGAGGCTGTTCACGATTCGCGCTCCACTTTCATGCAAGTCACTCCAGATCCGCCCCCCGCCATGCAGCGACGGGCGAATGTAACGTAATTCGGTCCCCGGTTTGAATGCTTCGTTAAGGCTTTTCTGTTTTTGTGCCGAGTCCGTCACGACACACGAAAGCGGTTCGCTGTTTTCTCACCGCCAGCGAATCGGCGCATACGCGACACGATAGGTAGTCCTTCAGTGGCGCGCATGGCGTGACGAGGCTCGCATTTTGCCGCGCGAGGGAGGCCGCGCGCCAGGTAATAACGGAAGTGTCTGCCCTTGGCGACGTCATTTGCCTGAGACATTCAAGAGGTGACTTGCGCGACCGTATAGTCCGATCCGCGCGCATCGCAATCATGTTGGGAGTAGACGAGCGCTATGGACATCAAAACACGGATCAAACTTGAGGGAGCGCGACTAGCAAGCGCTTCGGCAGCGGGCGCGTTGTGCGCACTCGCCGTAATTTCATCACTTGCCCCTTCGCCGGCGCACGCGGACGCCGCGGCGCGGGCCAAGGCCGTTCTGCTGCATCAGCGGATCACCGGCGTACCGCCGACGGCCGCGGACCTGAATACCATGGAGCCGCTGATCGCCTCCGATCCGCTCTCCGCGGCCGCCATAGCGACCGGGAAGGCGCAGTTCTACAACGTCACGTTGAAGAACATGTTTCTGCCGGCCACGAACCGCGATCAGTCGGTGTTCGTGCCGCTGAACGACTACGTCGTGACGGCGATCGGCATGATTCACGATGACGTGCCGTTCAACACAGCGCTGTCGGCTGACATTCTCTATACGCTCAAGGCGAGCGGCCTGCCGGCACCATCGCCTGCCAACAACGATCACTATGCGACCGCCGAGACGAACAGCGTCGACATCAGCGCCAACCTGCAGAAGACGCTGCAGTCAACGGTCTACCCGAACGTTGCTCCCGCCGGCCTGATCACGACCCGGGCCAGCTCTTCGGCATTCTTCATCAACGGCACGAATCGGGCGATGTTCCGCTTCACGCTGGTCAATCACCTGTGCCGCGACATGGAGCAGGTGCAGGACACCTCGCGCCCGACCGACCAGATCCGCCAGGACGTGGCCAGCTCGCCCGGTGGTGACAGCCGCGTGTATCTCAACAACTGTATCGGCTGCCACAGTGGCATGGACCCGATGGCGCGCGCGTTCGCCTACTACAACTTCGACACGACCAGCAACACGACCGTCTACAAGGCGGGGACCGTGAATGCCAAGTACACCATCAACTCGAGCAACAACAAGTTCGGTTTCGTGACGCCGGATGACACCTGGTCGAATCGCTGGATCGCAGGCCCGAACGCCCAGGTGCTCGGCTTCGATTCGACGCTGCCGCATACGGGCGCCGGTGCCGCATCCCTTGGACAGGAGCTCGCAGCGAGCGATGCCTTCGCCGACTGCCAGGTGCAGAAGGCGTTCAAGGCTGTCTGCCTGCGTGCGCCAGCCAATACGACGGACACCGCAGCGGTCAACAGCATCAAAGCGCGCTTCAAGGCCAACGGCTACAAGATGAAGCAGGTTTTTGCTGATGCCGCCGTCTACTGCACGGTCACTGGGACGCCTCCGTAAGGAGAGCCGCGTGACCAAGGAGAAATTCATGAACCGACTCAACAGCATCCGTGCAGGGATGGGCATGCTCAAACGTGCCGCAGTCCTTGCATTCGTCACAACGGTCGCCGCGTGTACCGCCGGTGGCCCATCAACCACTCCGACTCAACAGACCGATCCCGGCGGCAACAAGACCGCCGACTATAGCGGTCCGGCCGCCAACAATGCGGACGTTACCTCGTTCCAGACCGCCTTCTGGGCGAATGTCCGCGCGACCGACCGGTGCGGTCAGTGTCACAGCCCGAGTCCTACGGGTAAAAACCAGGACCCGATGTTCGCGCGCTCGGATGACGTGAACAAGGCGTACGACGTTGCCAACAAACTGGTCAACTTCTCGCAGCCTGAAATGTCAACGTTCGTCCTCAAGGTCTCGGGCGGTCACAACTGCTGGCTCGCCGACCCGAAGGCGTGCGGCGACACCCTGACCTCCTGGATCAAGGCATGGATTGGCGCGTCCACCGGCAACACGAACAACGGGCCGCCGCTGACCACGCCGCCGTCGCAGGATGTAGGTGGTGGTAAGCAGTTCCCGCCAACTGCCACTGTCCCTGCCGGCAAGAGCTTCAGCGATACCGTGTATCCGCTGCTGACGAAGTATTGCTCAGGCTGCCATAGCCCGGCTTCGGGCTCACCACAGACGCCGTATTTCGCGGCCCCGGACGTGGCGGTGGCTTATGCGGCTGCCCAGGCGAAGATCAATCTGAACAATCCGGAGCAGTCACGCTTCTACGTGCGTCTGCATGACGAGCACCACAACTGCTGGCAGACCGCTGCTGGCCCTGGTGATTGCGATGGCGCCTCGGCCGCCATGCTCGAACAGATCAAGCTGTACGCGGGCGCCATCGATGCCACGCCGGTCGATACCTCGCAGGTGCTGTCGAAGGCTCTCAAGCTGAAGGACGGCACGGTTGCCTCCGGTGGCAGCCGCTTCGAGTCGAACCTCATCGCGAAGTACGAGTTCAAGACCGGCTCGGGCATGACTGCGTATGACACGAGCGGTGTGACTCCTGCGGCCGACCTGCAGTTCACCGGCGATGTGAGCTGGGTGGGCGGCTGGGGCATCAACATCAACACTGGCGGCAGCGCCAAGGCCCTCACGGCCAACAGCGCCAAGTTCGCCACGATGGCCAAGGGTACGGGCGAGTACTCGATCGAAGCGTGGGTAGCGCCAGCGAACGTTGCGCAGACAAATGCGTGGATCGTGAGCTACTCGGGCAGCGACAAGACCCGCAACGTGACTCTGGGCCAGAAGGCGATGCAGTACTCGGGCGCCACTCGCAGCGACAAGACGGACGCGAACGGCGGCACTAAGCCGACTCTGACCGATGCGACCGCCTTCCCGGTCCAGGCAGCACTGCAACACGTCGTGTTGACCTACGATGCGACGAACGGGCAGAAGCTCTACGTGAATGGAGTCCTGGATCCCAAGGCAATTGATCCGGCCATGGGCGGCTCCCTGGCGAGCTGGGATAACACCTTCGCCCTCGTCATGGGTGCGGAAACCACCGGCAAGGAGCAGTGGCTGGGCGTGATCAAGTTCGTGGCGATCCACAGCCGCGCTCTGACGGCCGACCAGGTCGCGATGAACTACAACGCCGGCGTGGGCGAGAAGTACTTCCTGCTGTTCGACGTAACTGACCTGTCAGGCGTGCCGCAGTCATACATCAAGGTGACCGGCAGCGTGCTCGACAGCTACGCCTACCAGTTCAGCGCCCCGACGTTCATCAGCCTGAATCCGAATGCGGCGCCTGCGAACATCGCGCTCAAGGGCATGCGCATCGGCGTCAACGGTGTCGAGCTGCCGACCGGTCAGTCGTATGCCACGGTGAATACAACCATCGGTGGTTCTGCGTACACCGCAGCAGCCGGGCAAAAGCTGTCAACCGTTGGAGCGGTAGTCGCCCAGGACAAGGGCGTGGACACCGATATGTTCTTCCTCAGCTTCGAGCAGCTCGGCTCGCATTCACATGTGCGTACCGAGACGCCGATCAAGGCTCCGGACCCGAGCTACCCGACGGTTCCGCCGTCCACGCTGGGTGTGAAGAACTTCGCGCAGGTCAACAACGCTTTGTCGGCGATCACCGGAGTGCCGGTGAGCAACGCAGCGGTCAACAAGTTGTACGGCACCCTGCAGCAGTCACTGCCGCCGACGAACGACCTCGGGGCGTTCCTCGCGTCGCACCAGACGGCCATCTCGGCGCTGGCCGACCAGTACTGCAACGTTGCGGTGAACACCAACACGGCGGCCATGTTCCCAGGCCTCAACCTCGCGCAAACGGCCTCGACGTACTTTGCCGTTGCGGCAAACCGCAATCTGGTCATCGACCCGCTGGTCGCCCGCGCGATCGGTACCAACGTCGATGCAACGGTCGAAGCCGCAGTGCGAACGGAGCTCAACACGCTGCTCACGAACCTGTCCAACGGTGCGACCGCGGCAGGCCGGACAGCCTCGATCTCGCAGGCAGCCTGCACCGCCGTCCTCGGCAGCGCAGTCGTGTCCCTGCAGTGATCGGAATTAGGAGATAACAGTCATGATTATTCGCAAAACACCTGCTCGTCAGCATGGACTCCACGAGCCCTTCCGACACGAGAACCATCCGCGCCCGGTCACCCGCCGGCAGCTGCTGGGCGCCGGCTTTCTGACCGGACCGGCCATGGTGCTGGCGCCAGCGTGGCTGGGCTCGCTGCTCAAGCCGCAGAGCGCATCGGCGCTTGATGCCACCATCACGCAGATGCAGGCCGAGTGCAAAATCCAGGCATCCGCCGGCGGTGCCGCCGGCGGTCCTCTGCCCTTTATCGTGATCGACCTCGCAGGAGGCGCCAACCTGATGGGCTCGGAGGCACTGTCAGGCGTCAAGGGAGGTCAGATGAACTTCCTCTCGGCCGCCGGCTACTCCAAGTTGGGCGTGCCGGGCAGTATGATTCCGACCTCGACCACGTTCATCGATACCAGCCTCGGCATGGCATTCCATTCGGATTCGGCCATCCTGAGAGGCATCAAAACGCGCGCGCAGGCCGCAACCCTCGCGGGCGTCAACGGCGTGGTCATACCGGCCATGTCGCAGAACGACACCGGCAATAATCCGCTCAACCCAATGTACGGCATCGCCAAGGCCGCGGCGGGCGGTGCGGGCAAGCAGTACGGTTCTTTGCTGACGCTGGTGGGTACGCAGTCGAGCACGTCGGGCGGCAACTCCGCCTCCCCGGCATCGACATCAGTTGGGGGCAGCGATCCAACTCTGACACCGACGAAGATCGCCTCGGCAGCCGATGACACGGGCCTCGTCAGCACGAGCGGGAATGCTCCGAACCCGGACACCCTCGCAGCCCTGGCCAGCCAGGCGAAGATCAGTTCGGGAGCAACCGCGCAGGCGTCTGTTACTACGCCGGCGGAGGCAGCCTTCAGCAACAGCTCCCTGGCCGGCACGCTCATTCCGGGCGCGGGTAATACCGCTGCGGATGCGGCGCTGAAGGAACAGGTGCGTTGCGCGTATGTGAAGACCGCCTACACGGCAGACTCGTTCGGCAGTCCCGCGACGCTCAACCCAGACCTGGATACCAACATCGTGTCCGCGAGCGGCGGGATCTTCACGACTGCCGAGTACCAGGCGGACGGTGACATTCGCAAGGCGGCCGCGGTCATGAAGCTCGTGCTCAATGGCTATGCCGGTGCCGGTACGATCACGCTGGGCGGCTATGACTACCATAGCGGCAACCGTGCCGATGGCGAGCTGAAGAACGCGCATGCGGGCGTCATCATCGGCGCCATCCTGGATTACGCGCGGCGTGTCGGTCGGCCGGTGATGATTCAGGTCATCAGCGACGGCTCCCTGACATCCACCGGCAACGTGGATAGCAGCACCAATGGCCGAGGCAAGCTCGGGTGGCAAGGTGATTCGCAACAGGTCGCGGCTTCACTGCTCCTTGCTTACAGCCCGAAGGGCCGTCCGGTGATGAACCCGGCAGTGCCCGGTAACCAGATCGGCTTTTGCAATGCCGATGGAACGGTGAACGCCACGTCGAGTCCGGCCGCGAACGCCAACAACCTGCTGGTGCAGACGGTCATGCTCAACTGGATGGCTGCCAACGGCACAGTGGCGGACTTCGCGAACGTCTTCCCGACGCAGGGGTTGGGCGCCGTGGCGGCCCGCGATGCATTGACGGCTTTCACCCAGATAACCTGAGTTCCTGCCTCTCGACCTCACGCCGGAGTTCGGCATTACGCGCATGTCGCGCAATGCCGACGCTCCGGCGTATTCTTTTGCGAACCGGCGGGCCGTTCGTTGACAGTGTGAAGTTTGCTATGCGAGGGTTCACCGCGCTGCGCGGCCTCCAGGCGCGCCCGTATCGGTTGCAGAAGGATATTTCTTGAGCTGGCAACGGCCGGAAGGCGCAATGCAGCGTCGTTTGTGGCGACACTACGCTGCGAGATCGAGCTTCGGATGGCGGTGGCCGCGCGTCTGCGCAGTCTGGCTGGCCGCGATCGCGTTCTGTGCGCCCGCGTTCGCGGATACTTCGTATGCGCTTCTGGCACATGCGGCCCCGGACTTTGCGTTGCATGCGATAGCGGGCGGCAACGTACGGCTCTCAGAGCACCGGGGTGACGTTATCATCCTCAGCTTCTGGGGTAGCAGGTGTACTCCATGTCGGGCGCAGCTTGCGGCGCTCAACCGGAGCCTGGCTACGTATCGGTCGGCAGGCTTGCAGGTGTATGGGATCAACGTCGATGACGATCAGGGCCGGGCGCTTGCGTTCGCGCACGGCGAGGCAGTTACATTTCCATTGCTTCTGGATCCCGAGAAGGCAGTGAGCCGCGACTACCAGGTCGACAATCTGCCGATGACCCTGTTGATCGACCGGAACGGCGTCGTTCGCAACGTGTTCCGGGACTACAACGCAAAAAGTGAGAGTCTCTATTTGCAGCAGCTGCGAGCGTTGCTGAACGAATGATCGGAATAACTATGCTGTACTTCGTTTTGCATCGACTGAACTGTGTTGCCAAGGCGCGGACGCCGGGGTCGCCGGCGACACGTTTGCGCCGCCTGGCCAGCGTCGCGCTGTTACTGACCTGCTCATGGGTGGCTGTGCCGGCGGCGATGGCTCAGCGCACAGCGGTGCCTGCACCGGCGAGCGCCGCACCCGCAGCCTCCGATACTGCGGCCGCACCTGCGTCATCGGCGACGCCGGCAACCGCCGCGCCGCAGGCGATGTCCGAAACGGCCGCGCCCCCGGCGGCCCCAGCCAACGGCCCTACAGATGCGCCGCCTGCGTCGACCCCTGGCACCGCAGCTGACGCCGCCGCACCTGTTGTCGGTGACACTCCCGGCAACGAGGCAGGAACACCGCCCGACACGCGCGGACTCGACCAGGAGGTTCAAGGGCTCAAGAAGGATGTCGTGGATCTGAACCGCGAGCTGTTCGTTCTCGAGGAAGAGCTGCTGTTCCCGGCCAATACCCAGGTGGCGGTGTTCGTTTCGATGGATGTCGGTGATTTCTTCGCTCTCGATACCGTCACGCTGAAAATCGACCAGAAGGAAGTCATTAATTATCTGTACACGCCGCGCGAGGTGGAGGCCCTGCTGAAGGGCGGCGTGCATCGCCTGTATCTCGGCAACCTCAAGGTGGGTAAGCACGAGCTGGTCGCCTTCTTCAGTGGCAAGGGTCCGAACGACAGGGATTACAAGCGCGGTGCGACGCTCAAGTTCGAGAAGAGCATCGGGGCCAAGTACCTCGAGCTGAAGATCAACGACCGGCAGCGCCGTCAGCAGCCGGAATTCGAGATCAAGGACTGGGAATAGGCTTGTTCGCCATGCGTCCCGTTGCCCTGATCGTTGCCTCGCTTGCTCTGGCCCTCACAGTAGTGAGCGGGCCGGCTGCAGCCCGGCGGCATGACCCTGAGAAGCTGCCGGTTACCCGTATCCGCGATCTGCACTACGGCGACGTCCTCTTTCATCTGTACCAGGGCGATGACTTCGAGGCGATCACCCGCCTCACCGCCTACCAGCAGTGGAATTTGATTCCGCACCACGAGGACGACGGACAGCTGCTGCTCGGCGGCCTGTACCTGTCTCTCGGGATGCACAACGAGGCCGGCGAGCGGTTTCAGACACTGTTGACCCAGGATGTCCCCACCGGTGTGCGTAATCGCGCCTGGTTCTACCTGGCGCAGGTCTGGTATGCCCGCGGTTATCTGGACAAGGCGGAAGATGCCCTCGGCAGGATTCAGGGAAAGCTGTCGCCCGAGCTCGAGGCGCAGAAAGAGCACCTGTATGCCAATGTCCTGATGTACCAGGGCAAGTTCGATGAGGCGATCCGGCAGCTCGTCATGTGGAAGGGTTCGCCGGCCTGGTCTGCCTATGCACGTTTCAATCTGGGTGTCGCTCTCGTTCGTCAGAAACGGCTGGCGGATGCTGATCCGTTCTTGACTGCTGTCGGGACAATGTACGCAGAGACGCCCGAGATGCTGGCTCTCAAAGACCGAGCGAATCTCGCGTTGGGCTTTGCCGACCTGCAGGCCGATCAGCCGGCAAAGGCGAAGACGGCTCTCGAGCGTGTCCGGCTCAACGGTCCGTACTCGAACAAAGCGTTGCTCGGTACAGGCTGGGCCGATGCGGCTTTGGGCGACTACAAGGCGGCCCTGAATCCCTGGATGGAGCTGCGCGGACGCAATCTGTTGGACGCAGCGGTACAGGAGTCTCTGCTGGCGGTGCCCTATGCCTTTGGCAAACTCAGCGCCAACTCGCAGTCGGCCGAGTATTACGAGACAGCGGTGCAGTCCTACGATGCCGAGACCGTGCGCCTGGACGATGCGATTACACGAATCCGCGGTGGAAGCCTGCTCGAGCAAGTCATCTCGAGCGAGAAGGAGTCGCGTTACGGGTGGTTCTGGCAGCTGAAAAACATTCCCGAGGCGCCCGAGTCACGCTATCTGTACACGGTGCTGGCGGGTCACGATTTCCAGGAGGGACTGAAGAACTATCGCGATCTCGTCTACATGGCCCACACACTCGACAAGTGGGGCGATAGCATGGAAGCGTTCGGTGACATGATCGATACGCGCGAACGTGCGTATGGGCAGCGGCTCCCTCGTGTCGACACACTGCTTGCTTCCGGTGCCGTCGAGAAACTGGCGCAGCGCAAGGCCGATCTCGAGAGCCGTGTGAACGGCATCGATGGCGACAAGGATGTAGCCGCCCTGGGCTCCACTGAAGAACGCGATCAATGGGCTCGATTGCAGCGGGTGGAAGCCGCGCTGGCCGCGGCTCCCGACGATGCGGATCGCGCGGAGCTCAAAGACAGGTTGCGGCTGGTGAAGGGCGTGTTGTACTTCCGGCTGAATGACTCCTTCAGGGCTCGCATGTGGCAGCAGCGCCGCACCATCAAGGACCTCGATCTGGCCCTGCATGAGGCCCAGAACCGATGGATCAGAGTGCAGCGTGCGCGCCAGAGTGTCCCCACGAATAATGGTGAGTTTGCTGCGCGCGTTGCGGCTCTGAAAGCGCGCATCGATGCGTTGCAGGGTCACCTCGTCGCTGCTGAACAGAAGCAGAGCGACTACCTGGGGCAGGTAGCCGTCGCCGAGCTCGAGCAGCAGAAGAACCGGCTCTCCACCTACCAGGTGCAGGCGCGCTTCGCGCTCGCGACGATGTATGACCGCGCCGCGAACCCGGAGCCGGAGAAGAAGGAACAGGCCGCGCCCGAACCGCAGTCAGGCAACGATGCGCCGGTGCCGCAGCAACAACCGAGTGGTGACGCGCCACCTCCACCTGCTGGACCGAAGCCGTGAAGCGCGCGCATATCACTGCCGCCTTGCTCGTTGGCGCCTGTGTGCTGGGTGTGGCCGCGGCTGCCGATTCCAATAATGAGAAGACGATCAAGGATCTCGCGTCCCATCCGGTCACGGTCAAGAAAGACACCAAGGTGGACTCCAGCACCTCCGCCAGCGCTTCGAAGGCGATGGACAACTACAAGCGCTTCCTGGAGCTGCAGAAAACCGACCCGCAGCTGCGCGCGGAAGCGCTCCGGCGATTGGGTGATCTCAACCTGGACGCCGGCGAAATCGAGCGGATGGAGAAGGAGGTCACGGCGGTCGACCTGCAGGGTGGCGCAGCCATCAAGCTGTATTCGACCTTGTTGAAGGCCTATCCGGACTACGCACGCAACGACCAGGTGTTGTATCAGCTCGCCCGGGCATACGAGACGACCGGCCAGCCTGAACAGGCGCTGGCTACTCTCGATCGTATCATTCAGAAATATCCGCGCACTCCGCAACTCGACGAGGTTCAGTTCCGGCGCGGCGAATTGTTGTTCTCGGCGAAGCGCTATCACGATGCGGAGAAGGCATACGCCATCGTGGTTCAGCAGGGCAGGGCGTCGCACTTCTACGAGCAGAGCCTCTACAAACACGGCTGGTCGCTGTTCAAGCAGTCGCTGACCGAAGAGAGTTTGCCGTCGTTTGGCGGCGTGCTCGATGCAAAGCTCACGGGCGCCGGCAACAAGCCCATACGCATCGAGGATCTCAAGCGGGCTGACCGCGAGCTGGTGGAAGACGCGCTGCGGGTGATGAGCATCACCTTCTCGTACTCCGAGGGCTCGCAGTCGCTCGATCAATACATGGGCAAGAACGGCGAGCGGCCGCATTCGTACCTGCTCTACTCGCGGCTGGGCGACCTGTATGTAGATAAGCAGCGTTACCAGGACGCCGCGACGACTTACCGGGCCTATGTGCAGCGCAATCCCTACAGTGACCACGCGCCTAACCTGGCCATGCAGGCCATCGAGGCCTATCGCAAGGGTGGTTTCAGCCAGCTCGTGCTCGATGGCAAGCACGAGTATGTCGAGCATTACAACTTCAGCTCGCCCTTCTGGCAGGGGCGCGACCGCGCACAGTACGGGACAGTGGTGCAGGAGCTGAAGACGAATCTGAAGGACGTGGCGACCTACTTCCATGCCACGGCGCAGAAGTCCAAGAAAATCGAGGACTACCAGGAAGCGGCCAAGTGGTATCGCGACTACCTGAAGTCCTTCCCGGACGATCCGGATTCGGCCGCAACCAACTATCTGCTGGCCGAGACGCTGTTCGAGAGCCATCAGTACGTAGATGCGGCGACGGAGTACGAGCGGACGGCGTACGACTATCCGAAGAACGAGAAGTCGGCCACGGCTGCATATGCGTCGCTGGTCTCGTATCAAAAGAGCGAGGATTCGCTCACCGGTCCCGCGAAAGCGGACTGGCACAAACGTGCCACCGACGCAGGTGTGAAGTTCGCACAGACCTTTCCGGAGCACCCGGACAGTGCCGGTGTGCTGACTCGCGCCGCGGAGGAGATCTTCGCGGCAAAGGACTTGCCGCGGGCGATCACGATTTCCGAATCCATCCTGGCCCGCCAGCCGCCGGTGGAAGTGCCGAAGCAGCGGATCGCGTGGACGATCATTGCGCAGTCGCACTTTGACCAGGGCGAGTTCGACAAGGCAGAGCCGGCGTTCATCAAGGCTCGGGATCTCGTCGGCGGTGACGAGAAGCTGAAGACCGACCTCACGGAGCGGCTCGCTGCGACCGTGTACAAGCAGGGTGAGGCGAAGCAGAAAGCGGGTGATGGCGCGGGCGCGGTGGATGACTATCTGCGCGTGGCGCGGGTTGCTCCGGATTCGAAGATCCGCTCAACGGCGCAATATGATGCGGCCGCGCAATTGATCAATCTCAAGCAATGGGATCGTGCGATCAGCGTGCTCGAAGAATTCCGCAAGCAGTACCCGAAGAGCGAGCTGTCGGCCGACGTCACCCGCAAGCTGGCCGTGGCATATTCGGAAGCGCACCGGCCGGGCGAGGCGGCCGCGGAGTTCGAGCTGATAGCCGCGAATCCGGCTGAAGACCGCAAGGTGCAGCGCGAGGCGCTGCTGCAGTCGGCCGATCTGTACGCGAAAGCCAACAACACGCCCAAAGCCGTCTCGATGTTGGAGAAGTTCATCGGCACCAATCCAACACCGATGTCCGATGCGGAAGAAGCCCGGCAGCGCCTGGCTGACTACGCCGGTAAGAGCGGTGATGTGACGAAGCAGGATTACTGGTATCGCGAGATCATCAAGGCCGATTCGCAGGCGGGGGCGCAGCGCACCGACCGTACGCATTACCTCGCGGCGAAGGCGCAACTTGCACTGGCACAGCCGGCTCGCGATGCTTTCCGCGGCGTACGCCTGACCGCGCCGCTGAAGAAGAGCCTGGTCGCGAAGCGCAAGGCGCTCGAAGACGCGATGAATGGCTACAAGCGGGCAGCCGAGTACCAGGTCGCCGAGGTCACTACCGCGGCGACGTATGAGATGGCCGAGCTGTACAGAACGCTCGCCCACGATGTCATGAGCTCGGAGCGGCCGAAGAACCTCAAGGGCGAGGAGCTCGAAGAGTACAACTCGCTGCTGGAGGAACAGGTTTTCCCATTCGAGGAGCAGGCCATCAAGGCGCACGAGATCAACACCGTGCGGGCGAAGGATGGCGTGTACGACGAGTGGGTGCAGAAGAGTTTCAAAGTGCTGGCGGAATTGAAGCCGGCGCGCTACGGCAAGACGGAAATCACGCAGGATGTGGATACGACACTCAATTAATGCGTGTGTTCTCGCGGTGCTGTTGAGCGCTTGTGCGTCGGCACCGAAAGAGAAACCGGACACGGCCGCGGCGCTGGATCAGTCGGCTGCGGGAGCGGCTGGCTCGGCGGCGCAGGCGGGCGCGGGCACATCGAGCTCCGGCAGTACATCGGGCGCGGGCGCGAAGTCGGCATCGGGCGGTGCTGGTGCTGCGCCTGGCGGCGCTGGTGGGAAGGCGCCGGGAGGCTCAGGGGCGGCGGGAGCTTCCGCTCCTGGGGCAGCCGGCCCCGGCGGGCCACCCTCCGCGCGCGCAACCGCCGACTTCAATCGCGCCGTGGGTTTCATGCGCAGCGGAAATGCCACCGAAGCCGAGCTGGAATTCAAACAGATGACGCTGACATACCCGCAACTGTCAGCGCCGTTCGTGAACCTCGGAATTTTGTACCGCAAGAACGGCCGCCTGGAGCAGTCGGAAGATGCGCTCAAGAGCGCGGTGGAACGCAATAGTGCGAGCGCCGTCGCCTGGAACGAGCTCGGTGCCACGCAGCGCCTGCGCGGGGAGTTCCCAGCTGCGGCCGCGTCATACGAAAAGGCTATCGCCGCGGATTCCAACTTCGCGCCCGCGTATCGGAACCTCGGTGTGGTATCCGATCTCTATCTGGGTGATCCTGAGCGCGCGTTGACGGCGTTGGAGCGGTACAAGGAGTTGACCGGTGAGGACAGGCCGGTGACCAGCTGGATCGCGGAGTTGCGCCAGCGCACGGGTAAGCCACCGGTGAAGCCGCCTGGCGCCGCCCCAGCGGCACCTCCTGAGGCCGCGGGTGCGAACGGCGCGGCTGCCGACGCGCCCGCGCCGGCGCCCGCAACCAAGCCAGCCCCAAAGGCGGGAGGTTGATGATGGAATCAGTTCGACAACTCGAGGGACGGTGGTTGGCGCGAGGCATTCTCGTTGCCGTGCTCGCCGGTTTCAGCGCGGTGACAGGGGCTCAGACCGCTGGCCAGGTTGCGCCGCCGCCGGCCGACCTGGAGCCGGGCGTCAACACGTCTGCAACACAACCGGAGCGCAGCGCGACCGAAACGCAGTGGAGGGAATCCCATGAAGCACCAACGGTGCGACGTGGGGGAGGGAATCCCGAGAAGCGCCAGGGGCGCGACGCGGGACAACCGTCATCTCCGGAGCCGGCGGCCGCCCAGCCGAAACCCGCACAAACAACGACGAAACCCGCCACGGCTGCGGGTAGAGCCGCTGCTGCCTCCGGCACGCGACAGAGTGCGGGTGCAACCAGTGCCTCACAGGATGCCCCCGCTGGGGATTCCCTCGCTAACCGCTCGGTCGCAGGTGCAACGAGGGGCACAGGGGTAACCGATGCGCCGCCGGCAGCACCGAGCGCGGCTTCAGACCCCTCAGGTAACGCGTCCACGGCCGCCCCATCAGCGGCAGCAGCAGGAGCTGCAGGAACGCATTCCACCGTGCCTAAGTCCGGTGCAACAGCCGCGGCCACCGGGCCTGCCGGAAAGGCTCACGATAGTCTCCAACTTGACACAACGCAGATCACAGGCAACCGGGAACTGCCGAAGGTGCTATACATCGTGCCCTGGAAGCGCTCGGACCTGGGCGATCTCGTTGGTAAACCCGTGAACAGCCTCCTGGACGAGGTGCTCACGCCAGTCGATCGTGATGTATTCAAACGCCAGAACCGCTACTACGATGCCCTGAAGCCGGACGCCACCAAGGATGGAGCGGGCGCGGCAGCGGGGGCGGACGTGAAGCACTAGCGTTAGAAGCGCAAGGGTTAATGATGCAGCGCGGCTTTTTGCTTGAGCCGTGCTGTAAGGATGAGAGCTGGATCGCAGCTTTCTTGGCTTATGTCGTTCAGTTTGGTGGGGCCGCCCAGGCCGGCAAACGAGCCGCTGGGTGCCACCGCTGATAGGACGTGGCGAAATTGGTCGTGTGTGGCCTGAACTCTGACCTGGAGTGATTTCGATGGATCTTTGGAGCGTAATCGTTCGGTTCTTTCAAGGTGGCGGGGACTTCATGTACCCCATTGCCATCGTGTTCGTGGTGGGCCTCTCGATTGCGATCGAGCGGTACATCTACCTGACGCACACGGCCGTGCGTAATCGCAACCTCTGGAATGAAGTCGTGCCCATGCTTTCTCAGGGCAACTTCCGCCAGGTCGTGCAAGTGACGTCGAAGTCGGATTCGGCGATCGGGCACATTCTCAACTACGGCCTGGCGCGAATTCAGTCCGCCCGCCGCCGCGACGACATCGAGAAGGCAATGGAGGAAAGCCTGATGGAGGTCGTGCCGCGCCTGGAAAAGCGGACGCACTACCTGGCAACCTTCGCCAACCTCGCAACCCTGCTCGGCCTGCTGGGCACCGTGATGGGTCTGATCCGCGCCTTCGCAGCGGTCGCCACCATCAACCCGGCCGAGAAGGCCAACCTGTTGTCGGCGAGTATCTCGGTGGCGATGAATTGTACGGCGTTCGGCCTGATGACCGCGGTGCCGCTGCTGTTCGTACATGCGTTCCTGCAGACGAAGACCACCGAGCTGATCGACAGCCTCGAGATGGCCTCCGTCAAGTTCCTGAACGCCATCACCGAGCGGCAACCGGCGCAAGCGGCGTAAGCCGCTCGCCCGCGCTCTTTTACGGGTGAACGTTTCGCATGCGTAGGTCCTACGCCAACAAAAAGCTGTTGCGTCACGCACGTCGGCCGGCTGAGCTGTTGCTCGTGCCGATGATCGACATCTTTACGGTGCTCGTGACCTTCCTGCTCATGACCGCGGTGTTTTCGCGCACCGTGATCCTGCAGTTGAATCTCCCGGCCTCGCAGACGGAATTCAAGGAGCCGCCGCCGGGATTGCAGATCGAAGTCATGGTGCGCAAGGACCTGTTACAGGTCGCCGACCGCAACACCGGGCCGCTGGCCACGCTGCCCAACACTGCGGCCGGGCCCAACTATGAAGGCCTGACGGAATACCTGAAGCGCGTGAAGGCGAAGTTTCCCGAGAAGACTGATGCGTCGATCCTTCTCGAGCCGGACACTACGTATGACACGGTCGTGCAGGTGATGGACCATGTGCGTGTATTCGAGGTCAAACAGGGCCTGAACACCGTACAGGCCGAACTGTTTCCAGACATCTCGATGGGTGACGCGCCCGCCCCCGACGCGCCACCCGGCACTACAACCGGATCCACCACAGTACCTGTGGGACCGGCTGCAGGAGTTCCGCACTCATGAGCTCGTCCCGCCGCGCCCAACGCATGGCGCAGCATCATCTGCGCCACAAGGCCGATGCTGAGCTGAACCTGATTCCGTTGATCGACATCCTGTCGACGCTCGTTGCCTTCCTGCTGGTGTACTCGACCGAGGTCGAGGTCATTCAGAACAGCAAGGGCATCGAGATCCCGATGTCCATCGCCGAGGCCGCCCCGAAAGAGTCCGTGGTCGTGATGATCACCAAGACCGACCTGTTTGTTCAGGGCGAGCGCGTTGCGAGCGTGCAGGAGGTCCGGGACGGCAAGGAGGCGGTCATTGGCCCGCTGCACGATGCCCTCAAGCGGCCGTTGCTGGTAGGCAGATCGATCACCGAAAAGGACCTGGCGCAACGCGAAATCACCATCATGGCGGACAAGGCGTTGCCCTACGAGGTGCTGAAGAAGGTCATGAGCACGTGCACCGATGCGGATTACGGCAAGGTGTCCCTGGCTGTGATCCAAAAGGAAAAACCCGTCGCGCCCGGGCAGTTCAAGCCCGGATGAGCCGGTAACAGCGAGTCATCATGGCCAGCGTCATTACCCCTTTTTATCGCGAATACGAGTTGCCTTGGGAAGGTGATCCCGAGTCGAGCTCGCGTTTTCGCAAGATCCTGCGCGTACTGCTGATTCTGTTCGTGATCTTCGGCATTCTGTTTCCACTGCTGCCCACGCCGAAGCTGACCAAGGGCGAAACCGAAGTGCCGCAGCGGTTGGCGCGCGTCATGATCCAGGAGAAGCCGAAGCCACCGCCACCACCGCCGCCGGTGGTCAAGGAGAAGCCGAAGCCGATCGAGGCGGAGAAGAAGCCGATTCCGGTTCCACCTCCGGTTGACCGCAAGCAGCTCGCGCATGAGAAGGCGGAGAAGCAGCTCAACCGCGTAAAGGACGAGCTCGCCGACCTGCGCGAGCAGATGGACCTGACTCCGCTGGCACAGACGAAGAATCTGTCGGGCGCCGTCGGTGCGGACTCGCATGCCGAGCGTTCCATGATCACGTCCAAGGTCGGTGCCGGAAGCGGAGGTATTACCTCCTCGAACAGCAGCCGCGGATTCGGCACGGGAGCAGGCTCGCTCACCGGCCATGACACGACTGCCGTGACTTCATCGATTGCCCGTGGCGGCCTCGACAGCCGCGGCCCGACCCGGACTGGCTCGAGTGGCAAGGCGGCCCGTTCGCGTGAAGAGATCGAGCTGGTATTCGACCGTAACAAGGGCGCGATCTATGGTCTGTATAACCGCGCCCTGCGCGATAGAGCGGAGCTGCAAGGCAAGCTCGTGCTGGAATTCACCATCGCCCCGACCGGTGAGATCACGATGTGCCGTGTGGTCTCCAGCGAATTGAACGATCCGGAGCTGGAAGCGAAGATTGTGGCCCGCGTGCGTCTGTTCCACTTCGACCCCAAGGACGTTGAGAGCATCACCACGACCAAGCCCATGGAATTCTTCCCGTCGTGAACCTGAAGTCCGAAATCGAGTACTTCACGGAGATGCGGCTGCTCGATAAGGCGCGGCTGCTGAATCTGTTTCTTCACGAGCTCTCCGAGGAAGCCCGCGGCACGTATGGACCGACGGTGGAAGAGGTGCACGACACGGCTCATCTGCGCTTCGTGAACGAATTGACTCACCGCCTGACACGCGTGATCGAACAACTCCTGGCAGAGGATGCAACGCGGCCCGCCGACGACGTGGTGCTGCGCATGCTTCTCTCGCCCCGTGCCGACAAGATCGCCGAGCGCCTCGTCTACAATGCATATGGACGCGCTATCAACGGCTTCGAGAGTTACGACACCACAGTCCTGATGGGCGGCTGATACTCCGCCAACTGCTGCCCGCCACGCCCCCACCGAAGGGGCTCGCGGCCAGCGTACCTACCGGCGCCAACTCCCGCGGTCCGATATAGACTGCCGCGATGACGGAGCCGCTTTCACAACCGCTTTCGCAGGTACTCATTCTCCTTGCCGCTGCGGTATTCGCTGTGTCGGTCGTGCGGCGAATGGGATTGCCAGCGACGCTGGCGTATCTCGCGGTCGGTCTCACCTTGGGTCCGCGCGCGTTCGCAGTCGTGTCCGAATCCGACACCACGCGGCTGCTGGGGGAGTTGGGCGTGGCCTTTCTCCTCTTCACGCTGGGCCTGGAGTTCTCGCTGCCCCGCATGATGGCCATGCGGCGGGAGGTCTTCGGTCTTGGCGCGGCGCAGGTAGCCACCACTACCGGCGTCTTCGCCTTCATCGCCTGGTTGCTCGGCCTGGATTGGCTGACGGCAATCGTGGTGGGTGGAGCGATTGCGATGAGCTCGACCGCAATCCTCCTGCAGCAGCTCACCGAGCGGGCCGAGCTCAATCGCACTCACGGGCGCCTCGCCTTCAGCATGCTGCTCTTCCAGGATCTGGCATTCGTGCCGCTGCTGGCACTTGCCTCGGGTCTCGCGGCTGGCAAAGGGCACTTCGATCCGCGCGAAAGCGGCCTGGCGGTGATTGGCGGCGCGCTTTCCGTCGTCGTGGTGCTCGCGGCCGGCCGCTGGCTGATGCGGCCGCTGTTTCATGAGATCGCCCATAGCCGGCTGCGGGAGCTGTTCACGCTTGCCGTGCTGCTGGTCGTGCTCGCCTCGGCCTGGATATCCAACATGTCCGGCCTGTCCCTGGCCCTGGGTGCCTTCCTGTCAGGAATGATGCTGGCGGAGACCGAATACCGCCATCAGATCGAGGCGGCCATCCGTCCGTTCCGCGACATCCTCCTGGGTATGTTCTTCATCTCGGTGGGAATGCTGCTGGATGTGCATTTGTTGGTTGGCGGCATCGGGTTGGTATCCTCCATTCTGGTGGGCATGTACGTGCTGAAGGCCGCGGTTGCCGCCTTAGTCACACGGCCGTTCACGACGACGAGATTCAAGGCGTTGCGCACCGGTATCGTGATCTCGATCGGGGGGGAATTCGGGGTTGCTCTGTGCACCATCGGCCTGCAGTCGCGTGTCATACCTGCCCCGCTCGGCGAGCCGTTGCTGGTAGCCCTCGTCCTGTCGATGGTATTGAGTCCGTTCGTCCTCAATAACAACAAGCGGATCGCACGCTTTCTGTTGCGGGAGAAGGGGCCACCCGGGACTGCAATTGAGCGCGAGGATGCGGCGACCAGCGAGATCGCGCAGCGCGAGCACGTCATTCTGTGCGGTTTCGGCCGTGTTGGTCAGAACATCGGGCGGGTGCTCGAGTCACAGGGATTCGAGTACATCGCAGTCGATCTCGACCCCGCCCGGATCCGCGCGGCGCGGCAGGCTGGCGACCCGGTATTGTATGGCGATTCATCCGATGATGAGATGCTCGCGAAAGCGGGTCTCGACCACGCAAGCGCCGTGGTCATCAGCTTCTCGGATCCACGCACAGCGATCGGCATTCTTCATAGCATCCGCCGTCTTCGTCCGCGGGTACCAGTGCTGGTACGCACCCAGGATGACGGCCGCCTGAAGGAGCTACAGGACGCAGGCGCTACCGATGTCGTACCTGAAACGTTCGAGGCGAGCCTCATGCTTGTTTCGCACGTGTTGATGTTGCTGCATGTCCCGGTAACACGCGTCGTGCGTGCCATCGGAGAGATCCGCAATAATCGGTACGCGGTCCTGCGGAACATCGTGCCACGCGGTGACCCCCGTCCTTTTGATGAGTCCCTGGATCACCGGGAAGAGCTGAGGTCGGTCGTGATTCCGCCGGGGGCATGGGCCGTCGGCCGCACGCTGCAAGATGTGCGCAGCCGGGGGATGGAGGTCACGTTCACCGGCGTCAGGCGCCAGGGGATCCTGGGCCGTGAGCCGGCTGGCGAAACCGTCCTGCGCGACGGCGACATCGTCGTGATCTACGGGCAGCCCGAAGATCTTGCGCGGGCAGAATCAGTCCTGCTGGCGGGCTAAGCGGGCGCGGTCCGCTAGAATGCGCGTCCGCAGCGGAGAAATAGCATGCACAAGAGCCGACTCGCAGGATTCATCATCGATTGCCGCACTGACGACCTTGATCAGGCCGCGCGTTTCTGGAGCCAGGCGCTGGGCTATTCCTTGAAGAAGTCCGCCAGTGCCGAGGACACCGGTTATCGGCTCTTCGACACGCCGGCGGACGATCTGCACATCGAAGTGCAGAAGGTCGAGCATCCCAGCCGAGTGCACCTGGATATCGAGGCCGATGACATCGAGGCCGAAGTGAAACGGCTGGAAAAACTGGGAGCGAAGCGCGTGGCGCAGGTGCGCACGTGGTGGGTTATGGAGGCGCCCACGGGGCAGCGTTTCTGTGTGGTCCGCGTGCAGCGGTCCGACTTCGCCGAGAACGCGACTACATGGACCGAATGAGTAATCTTCCCGGCGCGAAGCGCCGCTGCTCTTCGGGGGTCGCGAAGCGATCCCCTTGAACCCTGCGCGCAGCGCATGAGGAGTCTCGTTGGGCCGCAGTGATATTCATTTTCCGCCGAAGCACGAGGCGCTGCGTGACGATGTGCACGCGCTTGGCGCGCTCGTGGGCGACATTCTGCTGGAGCAGGGCGGGCAGGAGCTGTTCGACCTGGTCGAGCACGACCGAGTAGCCGCGATCCAGCGGCGAGGTGGGGACGAGAAGGCCGCGCTCGAGCTGGCGGCGCGCGTGCGCGGGCGTCCGCCTGCGTTGGCGCGGGATCTGGTGCGTGCCTTCCTGACTTGGTTCCAGGCGGTCAATCTGGCGGAGAAAGTCCATCGCATCCGGCGGCGGCGGCAGTATTTCCTCAAGGACAGCCAGCGGCCCCAACCCGGGGGCGTAGAGGACGCCATCGCGGCGCTCAAGGCGCGTGGGCTTACGCTCAAGCAAGTGATGGATCTCTTGGGCGGGCTGCGCATCGAGCCTGTATTCATGGCGCATCCCACCGAGTCCACCCGGCAGACCATCCTGACCAAACAGCAGCGCATTGCCGAGCACTTGCTGGACAGACTCGATCCAACTCTGACCCCGAACGAAGCGCGGCGGCTGTGGGACAGCATTCGTATCGAGCTGACCGCAGGGTGGCAGACCGAGGACCACCCACGGGAAAAGCTGACTGTCGCGGATGAACGGGAGCACGTTCTTTTCTATCTCGTCGAGATTCTCTACCGCGTAGTCCCGGCATTCTATGAGGAGATCGCGCAGGCGCTGGAGAAGGTCTACGGGGCGCCGGCCGACTCGCTGGAATTCCCCGCGCTGGTACATTTCGGGTCGTGGGTCGGCGGTGACATGGATGGCAACCCCGACGTTCACGCAAAGACGATTAGGGAGACGCTTGCCCGCCAACAGCGGGTCATCGTCAATGCCTATTACAAAGACTGCCAGACGCTGGCGCAGCGCCTTTCGCAGAGCGCAAGCCGCACGAGCGTCTCCCCCGAGCTGTCGAAGCGAATTGAGGAATACATGGTGTTGCTGCCGGGTGCCCGGTCTACGACACCGGCCCGCCATGACCGTATGCCGTATCGGGTGTTCTTCGCGCAGGTCGGCGAGCGGTTGCGTTACACGTACGATGGCAGGCCCAACGGCTACCAGAACCTGCGGCAGTTTCGTGCGGATGTCCGGCTCGTAGCTACGAGTCTACAGGCCAACAAGGGAACGAACGCCGGGCTGGTCTACGTTCGGCGCCTGCTGCGCCGAATTGATACTTTCGGCTTTCATCTCGCAACGCTGGATGTTCGTCAGCATGCTTCCGTGCTGCACGAGGTGGTTGCCCGCGGCCTGGATGACCCTGATTGGCTACGGCGCTCGGGTGCGGAACGCCGCAAGCTGTTGGCCAATGCTCTGGAGAAAGATCTCGGCCCTGCCGTCGAGCTCGATGCCCTGGGTAAACGCAATCTGGCGGTGTTCGACGCGCTCATGCAAGGCCGCCATCGCTATGGACCGGCCGCCGTGGGGTATTTCATCGTCAGTGGCGCGGCGGGGGCGGACGATGTACTTGCTGCACTACTGCTCGCTCGGTGGGCGGAAGCATATGACAAGCAGACAGGAGAAGTTGCGCTCGATATTGCGCCGCAATTTGAGTCCCTCAGTGCTCTTGAGCGCTGTGGCGAGACGATGCAGGAGCTTTTGGCGGATCCTCTGTATCGGCGCCATCTGGAAGCTCATGGGCGTACTCAGTGCGTGCTGATCGGGTACTCCGATGGCAACAAAGAGGGTGGTCTGTGTGCGTCCCGGTTCGCGACGCACCAGGCACAGCGGGCACTTGCCCAGACACTCGCCGCAGCCGATGAGCGTCACGTCGTGTTTCACGCACGGGGTGGCAGCATTCCACGCGGTGGAGGCCGCATAGATGCCCTCGTTAGAGCGGCGCCCGCGGGTGCTGTGAACGGCGTGTTGCAGCTGACAGAGCAGGGCGAGGCCGTTCAACAGAGTTATGGGTTGCGGCCGATCGCGATGAGGACTTTGGAGCGGGCATTCAGCGCGCTTGCTTTGGCTACCTCGGCCGCTCAGCGGGGAATGCTTGCTCCCGATGCGCCGGTGCATCTCAAATGCGCCGGAACCGTGGCGGGCGCAAGCCGCGATGCATATCGGGGCTTGGTATATGCCGAGAGTGACTTCTACGACTACTTCCGGGCGGTGACACCCATCGATGTCATCGAGCGCATGCAGATTGGGTCGCGTCCGGTGCATCGCACCGAGACGGAAGGACTCGACGGGCTGTTGCCAGTCCCGTGGGTGTTCGCTTGGACACAGACCCGCCACATGCTTCCAGGCTGGTACGGCGCGGGCGCGGGTCTCGGTGCGGCGATCGCGGAGTGTGGTGTGGGCCAGCTTCGCGATGCCTACGCAAACTGGTTCTTTATGCGCAACCTGATCGACGATATCGAGACCATGCTGGCGCGCACCGATCTGGAGATTGCGCTGGCCTATGAAATTCTGGCTCCAGCCGCACTGCGCCGCTTCTTCCCGCGGATCCGGGGCGAATACACCGCGGCATGCGGGCACGTGCTGGCGATCAAGGGATCCAGTGCGTTGTTGGATTCGGAGCCGACGTTGCAGCGCTCCATCCGCCTGCGTAATCCCTATGTGGACCCCATGAACCTGATGCAGGTTGACCTGTTGCAACGTTGGCGCGCGGATGGGCGGCGCGACCGCGATCTGTTCGAGGCATTGCTCGCCAGTATCAGTGGTATCGCGCAGGGCCTGCAGAGCACCGGTTGAGACTGAACAACGAGAGAGTCATGAGCGAAGCAATCACCATCCGTCCCGCAGTGGAAGCCGACGTCGCCGTCATTCTGCAGTTCATCCGCGACCTCGCGAAGTACGAGCATCTCGAGCATGAGGTGGTCGCCAATGAGGGACTGCTGCGCGAGGGCCTGTTCGGAAGCCGTCCCTACGCCGAAGTCGTGCTCGCGTCTCTGAACGGGGAGCCGGTAGGTTTTGCGCTGTTCTTCCACAATTTCTCGACCTTCCTGGGCCGGCCCGGAATCTATCTCGAGGATCTGTATGTGCGCCCGGAGGCGCGGGGTCACGGCGTGGGTCGCCAGGTGCTGACCTGGCTGGCCGCGACTGCTGTGAGCAGGGGGTGTGGGCGGCTGGAATGGGCGGTGTTGGACTGGAACGAGCCGTCCATCCGCTTTTATCGCAACCTGGGAGCGGTTCCGCTGAATGACTGGACCACGTACCGGGTCACCGGCCCGGCGTTGAATCAACTGGCAGGCAGATGAAGTTCAACGCCGGGCGTTGCGGCGGCTACCGCCGTTAGGACACTGCCGCGGCGGCGATTCCAACGGGGGCTCGTAAGCCCACTCGAGATGCCGGTGCCCGCTGCTGCGGGGCCCGCGTTGGCATCGGCAGTACCGTAGCCGAGATCGGGTCCTGCGCCTCCGCTGCCGGGATCGGGAGTGTGCCGTCCAGCATTTGCAGCAAGGTTTCGCGAGCCCGCGCCACGCGGCTCTTTATGGTCCCAACTGCGCAGGCGCATATGGCTGCCGCCTCTTCGTAGGAGAAACCGCTGACACTGACCAGTATCAGCGCAGTCCGCTGCCCTGGGGAAAGTGACGCCAGGGCGCGGTTGAGATCACGCAATTCCAGCTTACCGTCGTGATCGGGCGGGACACTGGGTTCCGGCAGAAGATCGGTGTCGACTCCATGCGCCTCGAATTTTCTGCGGCGAAGTTGCGAGTAGTGCTCGTTGCGTACGATCGTGAACAGCCAGGCCTTGAGATTCGTGCCTGGTTGGAAACGGTGGATATTGTTGAAGGCGCGCATCAGCGCCTCCTGTACCAGGTCGTCCGCGCGTACACCGTCACGGGTGAGAGAGCGCGCGAAGGTATGGAGTTGGGGCACGAGGGCCACCATGTCGTCAGTCACCATTTGCTTGCTACCCTTTTTACCCGGGGGTTCCCCCGGACAATGCCTTTGTGTGTAGGCAAGGTACTTGCTGCGTTTGCTCGCCAAAGTCGGAAGGGGACGACTGAAGGGGGCCGGAAGATTCCCGAGCTGCTGTCAGAGCAGTCCTACAGGCCCACAAAATCCCCCAGGAATCCGCGTAGTGGAGCACTTTGGTGAGCCGTTAAGCGCAGGTTAATAATTGTGCTCGGAGGAGCTTCGACCCATCTCGCGTTCACGAGCGATTGCAGCCCAGGGATCCGCCGGCTGCGCCGCGGACGCAATTTCATCTATTTACATCCTGATGGCACGCGGGTATCGGACCCAGCGCAGCTGGCGCGTATCCGCAGTCTCGCAATACCGCCTGCCTACCGTGATGTCTGGATCTGCCGTAATCCCCGGGGTCATCTACAGGCTACTGGACGCGATGCGCGCGGGCGTAAGCAATATCGTTATCACCCAAGTTGGCGCACTCACCGCGATGCCGCGAAGTTCGACCGTATGTTGGAGTTTGGGCACCGTCTGCCGCGCATCCGCCGGCGAGTTGCCCAGGACCTGCGCAAGTCCGGACTGCCGCGCGCGCGGGTACTGGCGACCGTGGTGAGGTTGTTGGAGTTTACTCTGGTTCGGGTTGGCAACGAGGAGTATGCGCGCGCCAACGGATCGTTTGGCCTCACCACGCTGCGTGACCGGCACGTGAGTGTCCGCGGCGACGAGCTGACCTTTGAATTTCGGGGTAAGAGCGGGATCGCCCATTGCGTGCGTGTCAGCGACCCGGCACTGGCCCGGATCGTACGCCGCTGCGCCGACATTCCCGGGCAGGAGCTGTTTCAGTGGATCGACAGCGAGGGCCGCCGGCACCGGATCGGCTCTTCTGATGTCAATGACTACCTGCGGGACGCCAGTGGCGGGCCATTCACCGCCAAGGACTTTCGCACCTGGTTTGCCACGGTCGAGGCTCTGCAGGCCCTGCGCAGGCGGCCAGCCCGCAACCAGGGGGAGGTCAAGCGGGAGTTGGCCGCCACGATAGCGGCTGTTGCCAGGCGCCTTGGCAATACTCCAACCATCTGCCGCAAGTGTTATATCCATCCGGAAGTCCTGGCTGCCTATGCCGACGGGCGCCTGGGGCGCCTGAACGGCGCGCAGCCGGCCGTCGCCCTGCGTGGTTTGTTGCGACGCCAGAGCATGGTGGCCAGCCTGAAGGCGTCCTTGAAGTTGGTTCACTCGCCGTTGCCGCGAGCCAACAAGTCGGAATAATCCTACCGCCTGATGCGCCGCCTGGTACTGGGAAGCCGTTCCCGGCCGACAGTGCCAGCCCCTGGTGGCGCGCAATGATTGCGACTGGAAGTTGTGTACGAACCTCAAGGGGGACCCATGGCATTGCGATCAGGAATTACCACGGCCGCCGTATTCTTATGCGGTTTGGCCGGTGGCTGCGCCACACAAGGGCCTCAGCCGACGGAAGAAATGACCCGGGCGCGCACGCTCATCGAGCAAGCCGACAGGTCGGGTGCGCAGCGCTACGCCGCAGCGGACTTGCAACGTGCGCATGACGAACTGAGCAACGCTGACAAGGCCAACGCTGAGAGGAAGTACAACGACGCCCGCCGTTACGCCGAAACCGCGGCGGCGGACGCGGATGTAGCGGCCGCTCGGGCCGGGGCCGGCGCGGCGCAGCAGGCTGCCGAGGAAGTTGCGCGGAGCAACGAGACCCTCCGTCAGGAATCGGCTCGGGGCACGGCTCCGCCGGCCAATCCGAATCCGAACTGACATTCGCAGCAACTGACAGCATTTATGGGAGAAACGAGATGAGCAAGGCCATAGTTTCAGGAGCCGTTGTTGGCGCGGTGGCTGCGGTATTGGCGGCTTGCGCCTCTGCTCCTCAGCGCAGCGAGCAGCTTGAGCAGGCGCGTGCGGCAGTCGAGACACTATCTCAGGATCCGTTGGCCCAGCAGTCCGCTGGCAAGGACCTCGATTCGGCGCGCAAGGCCCTGCACGATGCGGAAGGGGCTCTTCAGCAGAAACAGCCGCCCGGCGTCGTGGATCATTACGCTTATCTGGCACGGCGCCATGCGGAAGCGGGCGAAGCGCGGGTGGCGGAGGCTCATTCGCGGCAGGAAGTTGCGCGCGCGCAGGCGGATCGCGACAAGATCCTGATGGAGAGCCGGACCCGCGAGACTCAGAATGCGCAGGCGCAGGCCCAGAACGCGCAGGCCCAGGCGGCGGCAACTCAGGCGCAGCTGGCAAACGCTCAAGCGCAGCTCGCCGATCTGCAGGCCAAGCAGACGGATCGCGGTGTCGTCGTGACACTGGGCGATGTGTTGTTTGATACCGGCAAAGCCACGTTGAAGCCGGGGGCGGACCTCGCGATGAATCGTCTGTCGACGTACTTGAGCGCCAACCCGCAGACAAAGGTTCTGATCGAGGGGCATACCGACAGCCGCGGCTCGGAGGAGTACAACCAGGAGCTATCGGAACGGCGTGCAAGCGCGGTCGCGGCTGCGCTCGAGTCGAAAGGTATTCCGGCCAACCAGGTGCAAATATCGGGCCGGGGTAAGGGTTATCCGGTTGCCAGCAACGATACGCCGGAAGGGCGGCAGCAGAACCGTCGCGTGGAGATCGTGTTCAGCGATGCGTCGGGCCGCTTTGCCCAAGGTCAGGGGGAACGGCCACTGCGGCGTTGATGGGTACAACGGTTGCTGTTTGTCCAGTCATGAATCGACGCGGCGACTCACCGGCCGAGTTACACGCCGGAAGCTTGAGTTACAGGTGCTCGGACGAGCAGTTGCGGGAAGCGATTTCCGAGCGGCTCATGCAGGCCGATGACATCGATTCCAGCGCCGTAACAGTGCGGGTGTTGGGTGGCAGGGTGGTGCTCGAGGGCACGGTGCCTGATCTGCACATGAAGCATGCCATCGAGCACCTGGCGGATGCGGCGCCAGGTGCTCAGGATGTCGAGAATCGGATCCGGATCGGCGGCGCGGGCGCAGGCTGAGAAGACAACGCGGCGCTCCGGCGGCAACAAGGATTCCGCCGCGCGCTCAGGCGCGGCGGAAATCCACTGCCGGTAACAACATCGAGCGCCGGTACTTCGTGACAGTCCGGCGGGCTACCTTGACTCCCCGATCGGCGAGCAGCTCAGTCAACTGGACATCGGACAGCGGATTGCGGCGATCTTCGGCCGCAATGAACTCGCGCAGCAAGGCTCTTATGGCGGTGGCGGAACAGGAGCCACCGCTGGTGGTCGCCAGCTGCCGCGAGAAGAAACGCTTGAATGCAACCACGCCGCGCGGCGTGGCCATATATTTGTGGCTGGTCGCGCGCGAGACGGTCGATTCGTGCAAACCGAGCTCATCCGCAATCTCCCGCAGCGTCAACGGCCGCATCGCAAGGTCACCGTATTCGAAGAAATTACGCTGCCGTGCGACCACCGCTTCGGCCACACGCTGGATCGTGAGAAAGCGTTGCTCGAGATTGCGAACCAGCCAGCGTGCCTCCTGCAGATGCTGCGCCAGCAACGCGGTCTCACCGTCGCGCGCCTGCCGGAAGTAGTCCGCGTACTGTTGGTTTACGCGGATTCGCGGATAGATTGCGGCATTGATGCTCACGGCCCAGCGCTTCTTCTCCTTCCGGACGACGACGTCCGGAACGATAGCGCGCGGTTCGAAAGAGCCGATCTTTGAGCCGGGCCGCGGGTCCAGGCTGCGGATCAATTCCATGGCCACTCGCAGCTCATCCTCGGAACAACCCAGCGTTTCCAGCAGGCGTGTGTTGTCGCGTGCCGCCATCAGGCTCAGGGCGTTTTGAACCAGATTGAGCGCGAGCTCCCGGCCCGGCGTCCCTTGATCCAGGACGTGCAGTTGGAGCGCGAGGCATTCACCCAGGTTGCGCGCCGCAATTCCACTCGGCTCGAGCGTCTGTACGATTCGTAGGGCGGTCTCGATTTCCCCAGGTTCGGCGCCGGGTGCAAACGCTTGGATTTCCTCGAGCGGCTGGCGCAGGAAGCCATCTTCATCGAGGGCGTCCACGACCAGGTTCGCAAGCGCGTAGTCGCGCTCGCTCAGGCCGAGAAGCAACAGCTGCTCGTGCAGCGAGTCGTGTAACGTGGCCGGCGAGGCGGTCCACTCCGTCCAGTCCGGCGTGTCATCGCCACCGCCGCTGCTCGATCCGTTGCCGGAAAAATCCAGATCGCTGCGCGATGTGTCTTCGGAAGAGCTCTCCGCTGAGCCTTCCGGCGAACCTTCCGGCGAGCTTTCCTCAGCCTCGGAGCGTGTCTCCACGTTCTCCATGGCTTCCTCGAGAAAGGGGTTCTGGGCAATCGCCTGGTGCAGTTCTTGCACACACTCCAGGGCCGATAATTGCAGGAGCTTTACGGACTGCTGCAGTCGCGGTGTGAGGGTGAGCTGCTGCTTCAGGCGCAGTCCCATTACGGCATTGGACATTCGAAATCCTCGAAAGCGATCGACTGGAACTGAAGCAACAGCCATGCCAAAGCTACTGGGCGTGCCGCCTGGGCCTGGGGGGTCCGACCGGCCGTTCTTGCGCCTTAGGGCGCTTCCCCCGGCGCCAGAACTTGCAACGGTGTGTAAGAACCTCCGCTGCCCGACTGTTGCAGCTGATCTAGTGCGAACGGTATGACTTCAATTCATGAATCTGAGCTGAGTTCCCTGCTGCCCGATCCATCGGGCGACCGCGAGCGCGCGCCAGCACACTGCGCAACCCTGGGACGCCGCAACGATCAGCTGGAACTCGTTATCGCCGCGGCGCGCCTGGGTTATTGCCTGCTCGACAGTGAGACCTGCGAGCTGCGTGCGAATTCACAGTTCAAAGCGGAATTTGGCTGGGCCCCGGATGCGCGGCTCGATTGGCAAAGTTTGCTGGAACGCGTCGGCGCACAGAGCCGACTCACTCTCGCCGATGCCGCACGTGCGGCTCTGGCCAGCCGCGCGGATTTCGACCTGACCGTGCAGGCAGTGTGGCCCGATGAAACCACACAGTGGATAGCGCTGCACGGGCGGGTCACCGACGCCAACAATCATCGCACCGTTATCCTTACGTCGCGCAACGTCAGCGTCGAGAGAAAAATTGAGGCGGATCAAGCGGCCGAGCGCGCCGCGGTGCTGGAAAACGAGCGCCGGCTGCGCTCGGGAGCAGAAGCTGCGAATCGTGGCAAGGACCACTTCCTCTCGATGTTCTCGCACGAGTTGCGCTCGCCATTGAACGCGATTCTCGGCTGGAACCGCATCCTGGCGCTCAAGCGCATGGATGATCCCGAGGTTGCCTCCATTGCGGCACGCATCGAGCACAGTGCCCGTGCCCAACTGAAAATGGTCAATGATCTGATGGATCTCGGGCGGATCGAGACGGGCAAGCTGCGTATTGAAGCTCGTCCAATGCAACTCGCGAAAGTTGTTTCCGCAGCGTTGGATGTGGCACGGCCCGCGGCCGCCGCGAAGGGATTGACATTGCAAGCCGATTTCGAGCCCGGTGCCGGCCAGTTACGCGGCGATCCGGACCGATTGCAGCAGGTGGTGACCAACCTGTTGTCGAACGCGTTGAAGTTCACCGGCTCCGGTGGGCGAATCACTGTCACTCTTTGTAATAGGGAAGGGTTTGCGGAGCTCGGTGTGGAAGATACGGGGTTGGGCATTGCGCCCGAGTTGCTCCCGCACGTGTTTGACCGCTTCCGGCGGGGTGACGGCTCCAGCACCCGTCATTCGGGCGGGCTTGGTCTGGGATTGACGCTGGTGCGCGAGATCGTAACGCTGCATGGTGGCAGCGTCTCGGCCGCCAGTGCGGGCGTTGGCTGTGGCACCAGATTCGTTGCGCGTTTCCCAGTTCGCCAGTGGAGAACGGCTGCAGGGCAGGGCGCCGGCGACATCCAATCCGGTGCGGGCCCCGCCGGCCTCGGTGGCCTGTCCATCCTGGTGGTGGACGATGAGCCCGATGCCCGCACGATCGTTGCGGAAACGCTCAAGCTCGAGGGAGCCGCTGTCACTGTCACGGACTCCGCGCTCGGGGCATTCGAGAAGTTGCAGGAAGCCGGCGCGCATTTCGACATCATAGTGACAGACATTGGAATGCCGGAGGTGGACGGCTATTCGTTGGTCCGCTGGCTCCGCGCTTCGCAATCAGGCCGCCAGATGTTGGCCATCGCCGTGACAGGTTATGCATCATCCCGGGATGTGGAAGCGGCAATGAATGCAGGTTTCGACCTGCACGTCCCCAAGCCTGTGGACTTCAACACGTTCGTTCCCATGGTAAGGCGCCTAGCCGACCACGGACGTTAACAGCCGACGCCGCCAACCACAGACGCTGAAGGTGAGGGCGCTTGCCCAACCACGGACGCCAAGAGTAATGGGCGCTTCCCCCACCCACGAACGCCAGCGGCGAGTTCTCGACGGCGCGCCTCGCGCCGCCTCATGTCCGGGGTCGCCTCGACCCCGTGGGGCGTTTGCGCCGTACGGCGCATAAAAAGGAGCGGGCTGGTCGCACCACAGCCCGCCAAACGGGGGGTCTTCGGCAAGTGCCGCCGCCTCGAATGAGGCCGCAGCTCAAAACTGATTCACGCGGTGGCGTCGCAACCCGCGTGCCCATGCAATATGCAACCGATATGCCAAAGGATCCCGTAACGGGCACACTTGATGCTCGTTGGCTCCGCGTTGACGAGGGGAGCGGGTTCCGACACGTTTACAACGCTGACGCCGGCCTGGTGAGACCAACAGCGTTCGCCCTGCGTCAACAGCCTGTAACAATGGGCGCGCATCTCGCGGCCGCCCGATGTAATTCATACGTGCGCGCGCAACGACGCGTGAAAAAAATTCCGTGCCCCACGACAGATGGTGGTGGCTGCCTCGTCGGGTACGGCGCATGCTGTACTGCAAGTGGCGAAGCCAGAACATGTCCCCGGCTGGGACCAACCACGCCAAATTGCCATGTCGATCCCGAGGGGTGAGTCATGAATTACCGTTACACCATCGCAACCCTGAGCGAGCTGTTGGCGGTAGCCCGGAATGGCGAGCGCGGTTTCATGGCATGCGCGCAGCGCGCCCACGCGGAGGTGCTCAAGAAGTTGTTTGCGGGCGGCGCGAGCCGGCACGCCGCCGCTGCCGGGGAGCTATGCGAATTGATCGCGCAGCTCGGCGCAGATCCGGCCGCCTGCGGCAAGATCCGCGGAGCGGCCGGCCGAGGTTGGACCCATCTGCACAATGCCCTGACGCAAAACACCGACGAAGCGCTCTTGAATGAGTGGGAGCATGGCGAAGACCACGCTCTTGAGGTATACCGGAATGCATTGGATGATCACCTGCCGGAGTTCGTGCGGCAGGTGGTACTACGCCAGTTCGAGGGCATGATGAGCGATTACGAACAGATCCGATTCCTTCGCAGCGACCCACTCCAGGGCGGCAGAGTTGCCGCGAGCACCGGTGGCGACGCCCGGCCATAGGATTGATGTCGCGTTGACGCGGCGGCCCGCTTACGCGGCCGTCGTTGGACTTGGAGTTGGCGTTCTACTCGGGCCCATGGGGCTGCGGCTCCTTCGGCCCCAGCTGATGGAGGACGGCGCGCTGATCGAAACGATCAGCGAGATTGCGTTGCTGACATGCCTGTTCTGCCTGGGGTTGCGGTTACGAATGCCAATCGAGTGGCATACGTGGCGCATACCCTTGCGCCTGTCCACGCTCGCGACCCTTGCGACCATCGCGCTCGCCGCCGCTGCGGCTCACCTGATGTTCGACATGAGTCTGGCGGAGTCTTTACTTCTCGGGGTCATTATCGCTCCGACTGATTCAGTGCTGGCCGCGGATGTGCCTTCGCACTCCGATGCCGAGCAGGACGCACCGTCGTTCATTCTCTGCACCGAAAGTGGTATCAACAACGGGCTCTCCGTGGCGCTCGTCCTGTTGGTGCTCGGGATGATGGGATTGAGCGACTCCGATTCAGCAGCATTGGGCTCGATCTCGCTCGTGGCCCTGTGGGCTGCCGTCGGCGGCGTCCTCCTGGGCTCCCTGGTGGGCACCGGAATGGCGCGTTGGATCAAGCTCCTGGACCCCGAACGCCAAGCTGACTTCCTGGAAGAGGCGATGGTGTTTGCCACTGCGGCGCTCGCCTACGGCGCAGCCCTGGCGATTCACACGGACGGTCTTCTCGCTGTGTTCACCGCCGGCGTAGCGCTGTCGCACGGTGGCCGCTTGCGGCGGCCATTGCGAAACCGGCCACTCATGCCACGGGTCCTTAGAATCGCGGCCAGAATAGAGCGGTATTCATGGCTCGTGATCGTCGTGTTGCTGGGAACACTGATCGCCAGCATTGAATATAAGTGGTGGATGCTGGTGTTCGCGGCGATTCTGATACTTGTCATCAGACCGCTTGCCGTGCGCTTGGCATTGGGCGGCGTGACCATGCCCGAGGCCCAGTGGCGCGGTGTCGCGGGGTTCACCGCCAGAGGCATCGCCTCGCTCTACTGTCTCGCTTTTTCAATCAACCACGGGCTCGGTGCTCCCTATGCCAGGGTGCTGGCGGGAGTCACGCTCGTCGTCGTGGTGACCTCGATCATTGCGAGCACGATTTCCGGCTTGCCGCTAAGCCGTGCCTCACCCGGAACCGTCGATCTTTAGTGTGTTGTCTGCGCGGGCTTATTCTCCGGCCTGTCCACCGGGACGGCGCCACCTTCCTCTTCCCAGCGGTTAATCTCGGGCCGTGTTAACCTTGACCGCTCTCGTTGCCGCCGTCGATCATACCTGGCACCCGCGGCAACCAGGCCAATAGCCAAAAAGCCGATAAACCACCCCATTCCGGCACCTTCCAGCCTAGTTTTTCGTTACGAGGAGGCCCGCATCTATTGTTCCCACTCACGCTGTGCACCCTGGGGCCAGATGCCATTGGGGTTGGGCTGCATGCCCCCACATTCGCTGTACCGATGAATACGAGGTTTCCGAGGCATTAAATGGCACATGCTCTGATCGTGGACGATGACCCGGACGTCGTGGACTGGCTGCAGGAAGTCGCTCGGATGGAAGGGTTTACCGTCGCCCGGGCGCACAGTATCCGGGACGCCCGGATAGAGCTTGGGCGGCAGCGGCCGGATGTGCTGCTTACGGACCTTCGCCTTCCTGATGGCGAGGGCATCGAGCTCATGCGTGAGCTCGAGAAGCCAGAGGCCACAGAGGTCATCATCGTTACGGGTCATGCGACCGTCGACAGCGCTGTTGCGGCGCTTCGCGCAGGCGCTAGTGACTATCTCGTCAAGCCAGCGGATCTCGATCGCGTGCAAGCGGTGTTGAGGCACGCGAAGAAGACTTCCGCGCTGCAGCACGAAATTGGGGAGTTGCGTGAGGAGCTACGTAAGCTGGGCCGTTTCGGGCGGATTCTGGGCAGCTCGCCGCGCATGCAGGTGTTGTACGACCAGTTGAGCCGCGTAGCGCCGACTTCGGCGACGGTCATGCTCATCGGTGAGAGCGGCACGGGTAAAGAGCTGGCTGCGGCCACCGTACACGAGCTGTCGCGGCGGCGGGATTCAGCCTTTCTGCCGCTCAACTGCGGAGCCGTGGCACCCCAGCTGATCGAGAGTGAGCTGTTCGGGCATGAGCGGGGCAGTTTTACCGGCGCCGATCGTCAGCACAAGGGATTCTTCGAGCGCTCCAACGGCGGCACCATCTTCCTCGATGAAATCACCGAGATGCCCATGGAGCTGCAGGTAAAGCTTCTGCGCGTCCTCGAGACCGGTACCGTCATGCGGGTCGGCGGCACGCAGACGATCGCGAGTGATGTCCGCGTCATCTGCGCCACGAATCGTGAGCCCGAGAAGGCGGTTACTGACGGCAAGCTGCGCGAAGACCTGTATCACCGCCTCAACGTATTTCCAATCCGATTGCCGCCCTTACGGGATCGAGGTACGGACATCGAGCAGCTGGCACAGTTCTTCCTCGATGACTTGAATCGCACTGAAGGAACCAACAAGACCTTCTCGCGCGATGCGCTGGTCCGGTTGTACCAACACCCCTGGCCGGGCAATGTGCGTGAGTTGAAGAACTATGTGCAGCGCACATACATAATGGCCGACGACGTCATCGAGTTCGACGTTGCTGTAACTGACACGGCTCCCAAGCAGGACGATGGCACCACGATTACCATCCGGGTCGGTACTCCGCTGGAGGAGGTGGAGCGGCGCGTTACCATGGCCACGCTTGCGTACTGTGGTCACGTGAAACGCAAAGCCGCCGAGATTCTGGGCGTCAGTCTCAAGACCCTGTACAACCGTCTCGAGACGTACACCGGCAAGGAATCGCCCGGACCGGATCCCAAGGACGAGGCAGTGTGAGCGCGCGGGACTGAAGCGCGATAGTATTCTGTCGGACGATTCCTACGAGACTTCGGGCCGGGTTCGCCTTAGGGGTTTCTCCAGCTCCCATATCGACAGCTCGGCCGGAGCGCGTACCTTAGCACTGCGAACAGCGCAGAAACGGTTGCCATGCCCGCCACACGAGTTGCAGTCGTAGACGATCATCAGCTCGTACGGATCGGGCTGAAGCAGATTATCGAGGGCCAAGCGGACTTCGCTTGGGCCGGAGAGGCCAAATCGGGCCGCGAGGCACTCGATTTGCTGCGCACAACACAATGCGACGTGTTGCTGCTGGATCTGTCCTTGCCCGACATGTCGGGTCTCGATGTGCTGCGCCAGATCAAGGCTCATCATGAGACGGTTGCCACCCTCGTACTCAGCTCCTACCCCGAGAACCAGTACGGCCTCAACGTGTTGCGGGCCGGCGCGAGTGGCTTCGTCAGCAAGACCGCGGACGATGTTGAGCTCTGCAGGGCAATACGGGCTGCTGTGCGAGGCGGACGCTATGTGAGCCCCGAGCTCGCGGAGATGCTCGTCAGCGGCATGCAGGGCGCGCCCGGTGAGCCGCGGCACAGCGTGTTGTCGGAGCGCGAGTTTCAGATCTTCTGCAAGCTCGCCGAAGGCAAGAGTGTGTCGGAAATCGCGGCCAAGTTGTTCCTCAGCGTGAAGACCGTCAGCACCTACCGCACCCGGATACTGGAGAAGATGAGCATGAAAACCAACGCGGACATCACTTACTACGCCATCAAGAACAACTTGCTGCAGTAGGTGATGAGCACTGTGCAAGTGCAGTCCTCAGATACGGCCAGCGGTCCTGCCCACGAGCGGCGAGTTCTCCTCATCGAGGATTCCGCGGTACTCACGCGCCGGTTGGTGGATTTGCTGTCGGAGCCCGGACGGGTTGAAGTGGCAGCGCAGGCGGCAACTCAGTCGGAAGCCGTGATGAGGCTGCAGGAAGGGGCGTTTGATGTGCTCGTGGTGGACATCGAGCTTGCGGAAGGTAACGGTGTTGCTGTGATTCGCCATGCGCGCCAGCTTTATCCACCTGATGCGCAACCGCTCATCGTGGTGCTGACCAACTACGCGTCGGATTTTGTCCGCGACCATTGTTTCGCGGCCGGGGCGGATTACTTTCTCGACAAGATGCGTGACATTGCGCTGCTGAAGGCCGTGGTGGTGGACGGGCATTCCAAGTGGGCGCCGCCCCATTCGAGTCACTGACGCGACGCAGGAATCTCCACGCGCACGCGCGTGCCGCCGCCGACCCGCGACTCGATATCGAGGTGGCCGCCGAACGCTTCGGCGCGTTGACGCATTCCCATCAGCCCATGTGACCAGCGAAATTGGGGACTGCGCGCATCGAAGCCGCGCCCATCATCCGTGAGCGTCACCATGCAGTGGCGCTCGTCACCGCTCAATTCCAACTTCACCGTCTTCGCATTCGCATGGTTGATGATGTTGGACAGGCCTTCCTGCACGACCCGAAAGAGCGCGATCGCGGTCTCTTTGGCCATTGATTCGCAGTTATGTTCGATCACGATCTGGGCGGCGAGGCCCGCTTTGGCAGCGGTGGACTCGACATAGGTGCGCAGCGCGGTCGGCAGGCCGAAATGATCCAGCAGCGAGGGGCGCAGCTCTTCGACGACCCGGCGCTTCAGGTCCATGGCTTCATCGAGAACGCTGCCGAGCTGGGCCAGGCGTTCCTGGATGGCCGCGCCTTCGAGGCGGGCTTGCAGCCAGGACAGATCCATCTTCGCGGCGGTCAGCAAGCCGCCGAGCTCATCGTGCAGCTTGCGCGCGAGCTCGGACTTCTCGCGTTCTGACAAAGCCTGCAGATGATTGGATAGGGCGAAGAGCTCCCGCGCACGGTCTTCCACGGTCTTACTCACCGTGGCCGTCAGATGCCAGCCAGGAGCCCAGCAGCAATCCGAGCGCAGCGCTGACGCCCAGTGCGGTCCAGGGATTTTCCTGCACGTACGCGTCCACGGCTGCGCCGGCAGTGTCTTTGAAACGGCGAGCCTGCTCCTCGAAGTCCGCGAGCCGCTTCTTGGCCTCGACGACCGCGGCACTGACATGCTCACGCAGCTCGACCAGGGCCTCTTCGCGGTCCTCGGCGAGCGCCATGACGAGCTTCTCCGCCTGCCGCACCACGTTTCGGAGTTCCTCGGCGAGGGCTGCGCTCTGTGCAGCTGTGCGCTCCAGCATATCCGTCTCTCCTCGAAGGACGTTCCGGAAAATCCCCGTCCCCGGCTTGAATGCTCAGGCTGTAAGTACCAGCAGCATCCCCAGGACCAGGGCCAGCAGCGATGACAGGTCGCGAATCGTCATGTTCGTATCGACAGTCATGGTTGGAAAGCGAGCGTGAACCGGGTAGGCGGCGTCGGCCAGCCGCCGCAGCGCTACCCGGTTCGGGCAATGGTCCGAAAAGCTTGTCGGCGTATTCCTACAGAGTAGTTCGGTCCAAGCTTACTTCGGAGCGGGGGATTCTGCACCGTAGTTGGCGGCACGCGCGCTCGCAGCGCTGCCAGCGGCTTCGTCCCTGCTCTCGCCGAAAGTGTTTGTGTCGCTCGCAGCCGGGGCGGGCCGCGCCGCTGCCGGAGCGGTACTCGCATGCTGGGAGCAGCCCAGTACGCCAAATGTGAGCAGAGCAAAGGGGACAGCCGCAATCATCTTCATAGTCAACTCCATACTCGGGCATTGAGGGGAAAAAATATAAACGACATGGTAACGCTAGCAGAAAGGCCGCCGGCGTCAGTTGAAACCCCTGCATGTATTGCAGTCCGGCGGCCTGCGGGTGTAGGACCAGGCCGACAAAGAGACCGCCGCCGCCCACGCCGGACAGCGTGGGGGGCTCCTCAATTGGCGCACGCACCGAATGCGTGCGCCAGTTTTTCGCTACTTACGAATTCTAGTGTTGAACAGTCTTACTTGGGCGCTGACGCATCAGTGCTCGGCGCAGCCTTGTGATGCTTCTTGGCATGGTGCTTCTTGGTGCTCTTAGCGGCCGGTGCGGAGGCCGACTGGTCCGCCGGGGGTGTGGTGTCAGCCGCGAACACCGGGCCTGCCAGCAGGATCAGACTAAGAACGGGGACGACTTGCTTGAACATCGAAGGTCTCCGAAAGAGGTTGAGTTCGTAACCCCACGCCGGACGGCGTGGGTAGGCCTGCGCATTATGACGGAAAAACTACTGACCATCGAAAGAGACGAGAGTTCTCACGGGCACGCCGAGTGCCTCGAGCTTGCGCGAGCCACCCAGCTCGGGCAGGTCGATGACGAAGCAGGCGGCGAGGATTTCCGCGCCCAATTTGCGCAGCAACTTGACGGCCGCTTCGGCCGTGCCTCCCGTCGCTACCAGGTCATCCACCAGAATGATGCGCTCTCCGCGGGAGACGGCATCCTCGTGCATCTCGATCTCATCCAGGCCGTACTCCAAAGAGTACGCAACGCGCACAGTCGCATGGGGTAGCTTGCCCTTTTTTCGGATCGGCACGAAGCCGGCGGCAAGCTGGTGCGCCACGGCACCGCCCAGAATGAAGCCGCGCGCTTCGATGCCCGCAACGCGGTTGACCTTAGCGACGGTCCAGGGCTCGACCAGCTCGTCCACCACGCGGCGGAAGGTTCGCGCGTTCCCGAGCAAAGTCGTGATGTCTCGAAACTGCACGCCGGGCCTCGGGTAGTCCGCGATCGTGCGAATCGACTCTCTTATTTCCCGCAATGTACCTGCGTCCACGCGGGCACTCTACTCCGGCTGCACCTGGGCTGTCCCGTTAAACGTCGCGCGCCAGCCGCACACCGGTGAATTGCCAGCGGGCCGCAGGGTTGAAGAAATTCCGATAGCTGGCGCGGATGTGACTCACGGGTGTCGCGCAGGAGCCGCCTCGCAGTACGAGCTGGTTCACCATGAACTTGCCGTTGTACTCGCCCAGCGCGCCCTTGGCCGGCTTGAAGCCGGGATAGGGTGCATAGGCCGATTGCGTCCATTCCCACACGTCGCCGAACATTTGCAGCAGCGGGCTCTGCGGCTTGCCCGCCACCGCGCTCGAGGCAGCCGGATCCGGATGCCAGCGGCGATTTTCGACGAAATTACCGTTCAGCGGCGCATCGTTCGCCGCCAACTCCCATTCGGCCTCGGAGGGCAGCCGTGCCCCGGCCCAATGCGCGAAGGCATCCGCTTCGTAGTAGCTCAGGTGACAGACAGGCGAGCTGGGGTTCAATGCGCGAACACCGGTCAGGGTGAATTCCGCGTCGAGCGAGGGCAACCAATAGAGCGGGCGTTTCCACCCCTCGGTCTGTACGGTCGTCCACCCATCGGACAGCCAATGCAGGGGAGTCTCATAGCCTCCCGCACGCACGAACTCGAGGTATTCGCCATTCGTAACCGCGCGGTTCGCGAGCCGAAATGGCTGAATGTACGTGCGATGCCGTGGCAACTCGTTGTCGAAGCTGAATCCGCGGCCTTTGTGTCCGATCTCGATGAGCCCGCCGTCGAATGACTCGAAGGTCAGTGCGGGCGAACTGCGCACAGCCTTCGCTACATCACGTACATACGCGGGCAACAGCGGATTGCACGAGAAAAGATGCTTCAGATCGGTCAGCAAGAGCTCCTGGTGCTGTTGCTCATGATTCAACCCGAGAGCGATGATATCCAGGATCTCAGCCGCAAGATCATCACGCTGTAGCAATACATTCAGGCGCTCATCGATGCGCGCGCGGTAGGCCAGTACCTGCTCGACTGTGGGCCGTGACAGAAGCCCGCGATGCGGGCGGCTGTGCATCGGTCCTACGGTGTTGTAGTACGAGTTGAACAGGTACCGAAACTGCTCGTCATGGAATTTATAGCCCGGCACCGCGCGCTGCAGGACAAACTCCTCGAAGAACCAGGTGGTATGGGCCAGGTGCCATTTCGCGGGACTGGCATCGGGCATCGACTGGATGACATAGTCTTCGGCGCACAGGGGTTCCGCCAGCGCCAGTGTGGCGGCCCGCACGAGGCGCAAACGATTGTCCTGCATCATTGAATTGCGGGCCGCAAGTTGCATGCCACCGCTCTTCACGGCGCGAGCCTGCGCGCAGGCTCGCCGTTCCTCTTCCAGACGAGGAGCTGATTGTTGGCCGGCATTGCGTGGTCGGCCGCGAGCTGCAATCCCTGCTGGCGCGCCAGGTTGTCCAGTGCCTCGAAATCGCGGATGCCACTGCCGGGGTCGCGGTTGCGCAGATAGTCATCGAAGGCGGCGTTGCTTTCGCTGGTGTAACGGCCGCCGTAGCGGAACGGGCCGTATACGCACAGCACGCCTGGAACTGCGAGCACGCGGCCCACGCCACGAAAGAAATCCTGCACCGAGCCCCAACTCATGATGTGCAACGTGTTGGCGCTGAACACTCCATCGACGGCTTCGCCCGCTGCTTCGATCGGCCAGGGATTGGTGCCCACGTCGAGCTCGATCACCTCGCGCAGGTTTGTCCCGCCTTGCAGCCGCAGGCGCTCGCGCAGCTCCGGCAAGTATTCACGGGTGTCACTCGGCTGCCATGAAATGTGTGACAGATGCGCGGCGAAGTGCAGCGCGTGTTGTCCTGTACCGCTGCCGATCTCGAGTACCCGCCGCGTCTGGGCGAACTCTTTGGCAATGATTTCGAGGATCGGTCCCTTGTTGCGGTCAGCCGCTGCGGACACGGAAAACTGCATAGCTCACCGCTTGTGGGCGTAAGACATGGTTGTCCACGACTATTTTGCGCGACAATGGCGCGCACTTCCTCTCCCAAAAGAAGGTACTGAGCTTCATGCAAGCGATCGAAGCCCTGCTGCGGCGCTATTCCCCGCGAGCATTGAAAGAGCCTGCGCCGGACGAGGCCGCGCTGGGACTCATACTCGAGAGTGCCACCCGGGCCGCGGATCACGGCAGACTGCGGCCGTGGCGATTCATAGTGATCAGAGGCGACGACCGCGCGCGGTTCGGCGATCTGCTCGTCGAACATCTGCGCCGTGTGAAGCCTTCGATAACTGACGAAGCTCTGGAACGCGAGCGGCAGAAGGCATTCCGTGCTCCGATGCTGATCGCAGTTGCAGCGATTGTCTCACCGGACGCAAAAATCCCTGCGATCGAGCAAGTGCTGTCGGCGGGAGCCGCCGCACAAAACATGTTGCATGCCGCGTTGGCGCTCGGTTTCAACGGAGTCTGGAAGACTGGCGGTGCCGCCTACGACGAGCAGGTCAAGGCCGCCCTGGGACTGGAGCCGAAAGATGCCATCGTGGGTTTCCTGTACATGGGAACGGATGAGGCGGGACCAGGCTCGCTGCCCCGGCCCGATTGGCGGCAGTTCGTCCAATACTGGCCCCCGACTCGATGAACAGATCGGTGCCCGCGACGGAACGAACCCGGTACCTGGATGGACAAACGTCTAATTCGCCACACGTCACGACATTTGGAAGGGGTTTTTTTACTATGAGGGTCAGTTCGAGGACCACGATCGTCGGGATTGCCGCGGTGCTTCTGGCAGCCGCTTGCGTATCCAAGCCAGCCCAGGAGAAACCAGTGGCCGCCGTTGCTCCGCAACCCACACCTTTACCCGCCGCCGCCCCGCCGGCCCCGAAGGCCTCCATCGGTGATTTCGGCCTGGACCTTACTGCCGGCAAGTCGCAGGTCAAGCCCGGGGACGATTTCTTCGCGTATGCCAGCGGCAACTGGTACGAACATTTCGAGATTCCGCCCGACCGCTCGAGCTTCGGTGTGTTCAACCAGTTGGATGAGCTGTCGAAGAACCGCGTGCGCGAGATCATCGAGACCGCGGCTGCCTCGCAGCCTGCGCCCGCAAGCCCGGCGCAGAAAATCGGCGACTACTACGCAGCGTTCATGGACGAGGCGGGGATCGAAGCGAGCGGGCTCACACCGGCGCAGGATGACCTGAAGCGCATCTCGGCCGCGAACTCGAAGCAGGACATTGCAACTTTGTTCGGCTCGGCGGGCTTCGCTTCGCTGTTCGATCTGGACCTGCCGCCGGACCTCAAGAACCCGGACCAGTATTCGGTCGTGATCAGCCAGTCGCGGCTGGGGCTGCCGGACCGCGACTACTACCTGAAGGATGACCCGAAGCTCAAAGAGATCCGGAGCAAGTACACCGCGTACATCGAGCAGATGTTGGCACTGGGCGGACTGCCCGACGCCCACGCGAAGGCACGTGACATCATGGCCTTCGAGACGGAGGCCGCGAAGTTGCAGTGGCCGATCGAGAAGCGCCGCGATGTGGATCAGACCTACAATCCGCGCACCAAGGTGCAACTCGTGGCCTACGCGCCGGGCTTTGCCTGGCAGTCGTTTCTGGATGCCTCCGAAATCGGCTCGCGGCAGGATCTGATCCTGAGCGAGCTCACGGCTATCAAGGATCTCGCGGCCCTCTTCAACCGCACGCCGCTACCCACACTCAAGACCTATCTGACCTTTCACTATCTGAGCGACCATGCGTCGTACCTGCCGAAGCGCTTCGACGAGGCGCGCTTCGACTTCTACGGCCGCACGCTTCGCGGTCAGCCGCAGCAGCGCGAGCGCTGGAAGCGCGCCGTTGACGAAGTGAACGACTCGCTCGGCGAGCAGGTGGGCCAGCTCTATGTTGCGAAGTATTTCCCGGCTGACTCCAAGGCGAAGATGCAGGAGCTCGTAGGCAATCTGCGTGCCTCGTTGAGCGAGCGCATCGATGAGTTGGATTGGATGACGGCCGATACGAAGTCGCGCGCCCACGAGAAGCTCGCAACGTTCACTCCGAAGATCGGCTACCCGGACCGTTGGAAGGATTACTCCGGGCTCGAGGTGCGGCGCAACGATCCCGTCGGCAACGCCCGCCGCGCTGCTTTGTGGCACTGGCGTTACCAGGTGGCGCGGCTCGACAAGCCGGTCGATCGTGACGAGTGGCAGATGACACCGCAGGAAATCAACGCCTACTACAACCCGCTCAACAACGAGATCGTGTTCCCCGCGGCTATCCTGCAGCCGCCGTTCTTCGATCCCAACGCTGATGCGGCTGTGAACTATGGCGCAATCGGTGCCGTGATCGGGCACGAGATCGGTCACGGCTTCGATGACCAGGGCCGCAAGTTCGGGCCCGACGGCAGCCTGAAGGATTGGTGGACGCAGAAGGATGCCGATGTATTCAAAGGCCGCGTAACGCGACTCGTGGAGCAGTTCTCGGCGTTCGAGGCGTTGCCGGGGTTGAAGGTCAACGGAGCCAACACGATCGGTGAGAACATCGGCGATCTGGGTGGCCTCAATATGGCCTATCACGCCTACCAGCTCTCGTTGAAGGGCCAACCCGCGCCGGTGATCCAGGGGCTGACGGGTGATCAGCGCTTCTTCCTGTCATGGGCACAGGTGTGGCGCGCCAAGTACCGCGACGGGGCGCTACGGGAGCTCGTCATGTCCGACGTTCACAGCCCGTCGTACTTCCGCGTAAACGGCCCATTGCCCAACATTGACGCCTGGTACACGGCGTTCAATGTTCAACCCGGCGACAAGCTGTATATCAAGCCCGCTGACCGGGTATCGATCTGGTAATCAGCCGCGGCAGATCGCGGGCCGATACGGCACGGGCAAACAGGAAGCCCTGGGCCTCGTCGCATTGATAGGCGCGCAGGGCGCGCGCCTGTTGAGCGGTCTCGACTCCCTCGGCCACGACTTTGAGTCCCAGGTTGTGGCCGAGGGCGATGATCGCGCGGACGATGGTTGCGTCGTCCGCTTCGGTGGTCATGTGTTCGACGAAGGAGCGATCGACCTTCAGGCGATCCACCGGGAAGCGCTTGAGGTACGACAGGCTCGAGTAGCCGGTACCGAAATCGTCCACGGCGATTTTCACGCCCAGCTCCTTCAACTCATCCAGCATGGCCACGAGTTGCGGCGCATCGTGCATCACCATGCTTTCGGTCAGCTCCAACTCCAGGTAGCGCGGCTCGAGCCGGGTTGAGCGCAGTGCCGCGGCCACTGTCTGCACCAGGCTCTCGTGCCTGAACTGGCGGGGCGAGACATTCACCGACACGACGATCGGCGGCAGGCCGGCGTCCTGCCACGCCTTGTTCTGCGCGCAGGCCGTCTGCAACACCCATTTGCCGATCGGCACGATGAGCCCGGTTTCTTCCGCCAGGGATATGAAACGCAGCGGGGGAACCGTCCCGCGCTGCGGAATCCTCCAGCGCAGCAGCGCCTCGGCGCCCACGATCTGGCGCGTGACCAGGTTGACGCGCGGCTGGTAGCGAAGCACGAATTGATTGCGCTCGAGCGCGCGGCGCAGGTGCGTTTCCAATTCGAGCTGCTCCGTCATCAGGACGTTCAGCTCGCGGGTGAAGAACTGGAAGTTGTTCCGGCCGCTGTCCTTTGCCCGGTACATCGCCGAGTCGGCATGTTTCAGCAGGGTCAGCGCCTCTTCGCCATCATCCGGATGAAGCGCGACACCGATGCTGCAACTGACGAGGAATTCGCCCTGCTCGATGATCCACGGCTGGGCCACCGAGGCGAGCATCCTGTCCATCACCTGCCGCACATACTCCGGGCCCGTATGACCGTTGATGAGCAACACGAACTCATCGCCGCCGAGGCGCGCGACGGTATCGCAGTCACGCACACAGGCCTTCAGCCGCCCCGCCACGGCTTTCAACAATTCGTCGCCGACGTGGTGCCCGAGACTGTCGTTGATGAATTTGAAGCGGTCGAGATCGACGAACGCCACTGCGATGCGCTGGCCGGAGCTCGCGGCGGTGAGCAGGGCCTGTTGCAGCCTGTCCTGCAGCAACGAACGGTTGGCAAGTCCCGTCAACGTGTCATAGTTGGCCTGGTGCTCGATTCTGACCTGGTAGAGGCGCCGCTCGGTGATGTCTTCGACGGTGCCCTCGTAGCCGATCGGGCTGCCGTCTTCTGCGAAAATGGCGCGCGCGTTTTCCGAGATCCAGATGATGTCGCCGTTCTTGCGGTACACCCGTGATTCGAAGCCCGTGACCGAGCCGCGCGCCTTCATGATGTGCATGAATTCCTCGCGCCGCTGCCTGTCAACATAGAGCTGGGTGCCGATATCGCGCAGCGACCTCATCAGCTCTTCCGGCGAATCAAAGCCGTAGATGTGTGCCAGGGCCGGATTGGCATCCAGGTAGTGTCCTTCCACCGTCGTGCGGAAGATGCCCTCGATCGCGTTGTCAAACAGCCCGTGATAGCGGCGCTCGGCCTCACGCAGGGCGTGCTCGGCGCTCTTGCGTGTTGTGATGTCCTGCACCAGGCCTTCGAGTGCTATCGGTTTGCCTTGATCGCCGGTGACAGCGGTACCGCGTTCCCACACCCAGCGGGTGTTGCCATCCGCATGCACGATGCGATATTCGAGGTCGAAGGATCGACCCTCGTGCAGGGCGCATGTAATCGCCTCGCGCACCCATAGCCGATCTTCGGGGATGACGAGATCGCCATAGGCGACGCAGTTGTTGAACAGGAGGTCACCGGGGTGCCGGCCTGTAACCCGCAGGCAGCCGCTGCTCACGAACTCCATGGTCCAGTCGGGATCGAGCCGGCGCCTGTAGACCATGCCGTCCACGGTGGCAAGCAAGGTCTTGAGCATCCTTGCGTTGTCCTGGGCACTATCCGTTCCGGACACCGCCGGGAGCGGCGTCACTGAGAGAGCTTTGGTCATGGCACCGTAATCGGAGGATTACGAACCGTAGCAATTCGCAGCGGCGCGGCGGTCAGTGGCTCGTCACAGAATTATGGCGAAAAGGGGGGTTGCCCTTGAATGGGGCGTTGGAGGTGATGTCGGTGTCCGCGCGGCGGTCGCTTTGGTAAGAACCCGGAAGAAGAACCCGAATAAGAGCCGGGAGAAGAGGGGAAGCCGGGGAGCTTCGTCCCGGGCGCCGTGCTCTTGCAATGCGCTCACCCGGACGGGGCGCACCTGGGGGGCGGCACGGGCTCAGGGCCGTTGACGGTGAGGTGCCGTGTGGCGAATCGATCACGCGTGATGTTCTTGGGCGCACGCCCGGGTGAGCGCATTACAAGAGCACGGTGGCCCGGGACTAACCACTCTGACCTCCCGTTGCCCTTCTGGGGCCCTCCGGCTCTTGTCTTAATCTCCTATCCCCGTTCTGCCTCCGCCCCAGTAGCCAAAGAAACCGACCCGGTTGGTA
>Ga0207710_10000135_pt1 | contig 86944 bp, 71 predicted proteins | sample KBSS24metaG_FD_184400 | JGI IMG/M metagenome (GOLD analysis project Ga0207710, IMG submission 184400) | Switchgrass rhizosphere microbial communities from Kellogg Biological Station, Michigan, USA - KBS S2-4 metaG (SPAdes) (version 2) | ecosystem: Host-associated > Plants > Roots > Rhizosphere...
CCAGGCGCCACACCGCGAGAGCGTGCAGGCGGGCCGCGCCGGAGAGCAGCTGCCGGGACTGGTGACCCAGGACGAGTCCCGCGGTGACGACCGCGAGAACGCCGGAGACATGCAGCGCGGCGGCCGGCAGATAGGCGGCGAAGGGGGTCGCCAGGGAGATGGCCGTCTCGGCGACCGGCTCCTCGATCCGGTGCCGTATTTGCCCGATGAGCCAGGCGACGGCGATCCCGACGGCGATCCCGCCGAGGGCGGCGGCCAGGAACTTCCCGGTGATGAACGGGACATCGAACGGGCCGCCGACGACCGCGGCCACCGCCACCGTGTAGAGGGTCAGCGCCGTCGCGTCGTTGAGCAGGCTTTCGCCCTCGATGACGGTGCGTAGCCGGTCCGGCAGGCCAACGCGCCGCCCGCCGCGGGATGACCAACGCCAGAACGATGTCGGGCTCCAGCCGCAGGTCCGGGCCGGGCAGCAACGTGTAGACGGCGCTCGCGCCGACGAGAAGCACCGGGGCCGGGAGACCGAACCGGCGCGCTGCCAAGGCCGCCCCTACTACGAGGGCCATCGCGACGAGGCCGAACGCTACTCCACCCAGCATGCGTCGAGCCTGACCGGCCACGGGTGCCCACGTCGACGAGGGGCGGCTGCGCGGTCAGTAGCCAGGCCGACCCTCCAGTAGCCAGGCTTCGACATCGCTCGCCCGCCAGAGATCGAAATGCGGCACAGACCGGACAGGTCTGGGAAAATCCGCCCGGGCGCACAGCCGCCTGGCTCGTTCCGCCGAAATGGCCAACCGGTGGGCGATGCCCGCGGTCGTCCACAGATCATCGTCCGCCATACCGCCATGCTACGTGAAGCCGTCGCCCCGGATCTTCCATTTGACCACGGTGAGCTCGGGCCACCGCCGGCCCTCAATGTCTTTCCGGAGGTCTTCTCGTCGGGATGGTCGACGGGGCGGGGGCGGGGCGGCGGTGTACCGTGCCGGCTGACGGATCGAATATGCCGCTGGCCGAGGCCGGTGACCGTCTGGCGAAAATCCCCCTCGCCCGCCCGCACTACAAGGAGATCGATGCTGGCCATCAGGGCGCTTCTCGGTGCCGTGGCGGGCTCCATGACAAGTCCGCTGAGACCGGACGACTTCCGGGCGATCATCAATCCGCTGTGGTCGCAGCACCGGTTGTCCGGGCGTGTCGAGGAAATTTCTCGGGAGACGTCCGATACCTCGACGATCGTTGTCCGGCCCGGTCGGGGCTGGCGAGGAGGCCTGGCGGGTCAGCATGTCGGGGTCGGCGTGAGCATCGAGGGCGTGTGGCATCGGCGGACCTTCTCGCTGTCGTCCCCGCCCGGACGCCCGGACGGCCTCATCGCCATCACGGTGAAAGTGAGGCCAGACGGTGTGGTGTCCCGGCACATCGTGCATGCGCTGCGCCCGGGCCAGATCGTCCGGCTCGGGCATCCTTCGGGACGGTTCGTGCTGCCGGACGAACTGCCGGACCGCCTGCTCTTCGTGACCGCCGGCAGCGGGATCACCCCGGTGATGTCGATGCTGCGACACCTGGCCGAGGGCCGGCGGATGCCCGATGTCTTCCTCGCGCACTCCGCGCGGAACGCCTCGGAGGTCATCTTCGGTGAAGAACTTCGCCGGATCGCCGCCCGGTTCCCGACTGTGCGCCTGTACGAGCATCACACCCGCCCTGCGAGCGGCCGGCCCGCGGCACGGCTGACGATGGCCGCGCTGTCCGCGATCTGTACCGACCTCCCGGAGCGGATGGCCTGGGTCTGCGGGCCGCTCGGCATGGTCGACTCCGCCGAATCGTACTGGGGGGAGTCCGGCATCAGCGACCGTCTGCTCACGGAACGATTCCAGCCGGCGGTGCGCCCCGTGGGCGGGCAGGGCGGGCGGGTGCGCTTCGTCCGGAGCGGGCGGGAGACCACCGGGAACGCGGATACCCCGCTGCTGGTCGCCGGCGAGGAAGCGGGCGTCCTCATGCCGAGCGGCTGTCGGATGGGTGTCTGCCACAGCTGCCTGGTCCCCCTCGCCGGCGGGCGGGTCCGCGACCTGCGCACCGGTGAGGAACACGGCACTCCGGGCGATCTCATCCAGACCTGCGTGTCCGCCGCCACCGGCGACGTCGACGTCGATCTGTAAGGAGCAAGGCAGTGGCAGCACCGACCCACCTCAGCGTCCGCGATATCGAGGTACTCGGTCAGGAACTCGACCGCCTCCGCGCGGAGGTACTCGCGAGCAGAGGACCGGACGACGCCCGGTACATCCGACGGGTGATCGCGGCTCAACGGGGACTCGAGGCCGGCGGCCGGATGGTGATGTTCGCTTCCCTACTACCGCCGGCCTGGCTGACCGGTACGACGATGCTCGCCCTCGCCAAGATTCTCGAGAACATGGAGATCGGTCACAACGTCCTGCACGGACAGTGGGACTGGATGCGCGATCCCGACATCCACTCCACCACCTGGGAATGGGATTCCGCCTCCCCCGCAAGCCACTGGAAGTACGCGCACAACTATGTTCACCACACCTACACGAACGTTCTCGGCCGGGACCGGGACCTTGGGTACAGTCTGCTCCGGGTGACTCCCGAGCAGCCATGGCGCACTGTCTACCTTGCTCAGCCGCTGTACAACCTCGCCCTCGCGGTCGTATTCGAATGGGGAATCGCGCTCTACGATACGGAGATCGAAAAGGCCTGGCGCCGAGAAAAAGACTTGGACGAGACCCTGAAGCAGCTCGGCAGTGCCCTCAAGAAAGTCGGACGTCAGGGCCTGAAAGACTACGTCGTATTTCCGCTTCTTGCCGGTCCGGCGTTCCTCCCCGTGTTGCTGGGTAATCTTACCGCGAATGTCGCCAGGAACACCTGGGCGCACACCGTCATCTTCTGCGGCCATTTCCCCGACGGCACCAGGACCTTCACCGAGGAGGAGATCGAAGGCGAGAGCAGAGGGGAATGGTACCTGAGGCAGCTGCTCGGCTCCGCAAACATCAGCGGCCCGGCGGCGCTTCACCTTCTCAGCGGCAACCTCAGTCATCAGATCGAGCACCACCTCTTTCCCGACTTGCCCAGCAATCGGTATGCGCAGATCGCCCCACAGGTCCGCGCCCTGTGCGAACGGTTCGGCCTCCCCTACACGACCGGCTCCCTGCCCCGGCAGACCGCGAACGTCTGGAGACGCATCCTGCGCCTAGCGCTGCCCGGCCCCACGTAGCCCTCGACAGGCAAGACCTCACCCGGGCCGCTCATCCCCGCCGCCCCGCGTGAGTCGCGTAGGGCCGCCGGCGTCACCGGGACTGTCCAGCCGTGAGGCTGTGGGGCCGGCCCCGGGTTACCCTCGTTGGCCGCGGGTGCGGCTGAACGATCGCGTCGCGGCGCCGTCGCGGGGTCGAGGATGGTTCGGGAGACGATGCGCGACTGTCAGGCTGACGGAGTGGGACCTCGTCGCGCCTCAGACGCCGGTGCCGCCGGCGCCGGTGGGGTCCATGCGTGCCACCAGGTAGAGGATGTCGTCTGGATCACCACTGGTGAGCACGCGATGGACCTCGCGGTACGCTTGGCGGTACTCGTCGAGGATGATCGCCACGCTGGCGGCTTCGACTGGTTCACCGAGTTCGACTGCCGCGTTGGCGAGGTGGCGAGCGCCACGGTTGGCACGCTGAGCGGTGAGCATTCGTGAAGCGATTGCGTCGAGTCGATCTGGATCATTCATCACGATCCCTTGCTTGCTGGTGTCGGAAGGCATGCTTGTCGTCAGTGGTGTGCCCCTGACAGCGCTCGCTGACCATTCGGTCCGGCCGGTACGCCCGATCGCCGATGGCGGTCTTCGGGTGCGCGGGTCCCCGGGCAGTGCCTGGCCGGCGCTCAGCAGAGCGGGTGGGTCGTGAGGTGGTCGTCAATGGGAAGCATGCCGATGACCGTGGCGGTCACCTCGATCGACCGGAGGGCGATGATGCCTCGTAGGACGTGGAGGAAGGCCGTGTCAGCCGCGTCGCGACCGGTCGCGACGCGGACCATACCCTCCCGGGGGGCTCGGCGGGTGGCGTCGTAGCTCCACCACGCGCCGTCGAACCACGCCTCGAAGACGGCGTGAAAGTCCATCGGAGTCAGGCCGGGCGCGTACACGGCGGCGAAGCGTGCCGGTATCTGCAGCGCCCTGCACAGCAGGATCCCGAGATGGGCGAAATCGCGGCATACGCCCTGCCCCGTGAGCAGGGCGTCGTCGGCCGAGCTGTGGACGTTGCTGGAGCCCGGGACATAGCCGACCCGCTGGTGAATCCACTGTGTGATCGCCTCCACCCGGGGCCGTCCGGGTGGCAGGTCACCGAACTCGGCGACCGCGAACCCGACGACCCGATCCGACGGGCAGTAGCGGCTCGCCCGCAGGTAGGTCAACTGCTCCAGACCAGGCAGGTCCCCGTGGATGGCCACGATCGGCTGGCCGGCGGGGGCAGACGGGGCGGTGAGTTCCGCCCGGTAGAACACCGACAGGATTCCCCGGGGTGCGCGCAGAAGATGTAGCCGACCGCGGTGCGGCGCGGCCAGTTCGACCGGCATCGGGAGCGGCTTGCCACCGGTCGTCACGTCCAGCCGCTCGGCACGGACTACCCAACTGTCGGCGGCGGCAACGTGCAGGGCGATGTCCCCGGGCTCCTCGACCTCCAACGTGAGGTCGCAACTGACCACCCGCTCGACTGCCTCCCCTCCGGGATACGCGGACAGTCGGCACTCGGCCGACGATGCATCGGTCATGTGGGGGACGTCACCCCGGCGGTGCGCGGGATCACGTCCGTCGAACCGGTCAGCGCACCGGCGCCTGCCAGCCGAAGCAGTCCACATGCACACGCGGGTGCGGTGTCGGGCGGAATGACCAGCAGGTAGATCCTGGGCTGGGTACCGGCACCCAGTGTGACGACCCGGGGTTCGAGGGTCCGGAAGCGGCTCACCTTCAGCGTGGGCAGGCCGGGTCGCGTGAGCCGGACCGGGATGTCGGTCCATGCGTCCATGTTCACCGACATCCGAGCGACCGTCCTGCCGGCCCGGGTCAGGGCGGTGACGAGGCCGGGTAGCTCGGCGGCCAGATTCACTGATCGCGGCCACCAACTTCCGTCGAGTGGCAGGGAGTCCGTGCCCGAAGCCAGGGACAGGCGTGCTTCGTCACCCGTCGCCGAGAACACCGGATCCATCGCCACCGGCTGGGTGTCCGGCACGGATGAGGTGACAGACGGCGGGTCGGGAGCACCGCCGTCGTCGTCGAACCGGTCGAGGTCGCCGCGGTCGAGAGAGGAGAAGACAGAGTGTGCCGTCACGACGGCCGCCTCACTCCGGCGTGCCCCACCGGATGGCAACGACCGACAACCAGATCGACTTCTTATCGACATTTGTAAATCGTCGGCCTAGGCGCATTTTACCAGACAGAGGCACCTCAGGGGAGATCGTATTCACCGCGACAATTCCCAGGGATCAACAGGATTTTGGTGAGACCGTCCGCTCGGTATGGTCGGCGCGCCCGGCGCGCAGCGCGGCCACGGCCCATCTGAACCCGCATCGCGCGGAATCACTCTCCGTCCACCCCGCCGGCGGACGTGCCCCCCGACCCGGCCGCGCACCCCAAGACCGGCGGGCAGCGCGAACGCCGAACCGAGCTGGCCCTGCTCCTCCGGCTGGGCGGCCAGGCCCGCTCCAGCTCGACGTGGCCCTGACGGCATGGTCTCACCGCCCCAGCAGTGAGGCAGACGCGCGGGAGGGGTCGGCGACGCTGCGTTCCGGCCCGGTCCCACCATGCCAGTCCAGGCACAGGGCTGTTACATCGTCACGCAACTGGTCGTCGCATGCGTCGCGCGCGAGCCTGGTCAGGGTACTGCACGAGTTCCCGGGGGTGCAGGTGTGTGGTCGGGGTCGGCTCCGCGGACAAATCGACTCGTATCGCGTTCCGGTCGACCATCCCGTCGGTGACGAGAAGGAGGCGATCGCCAGATCGGAGCTGGAGGACCCGAATGGTGTAGCTGGGTCGCCAATGCTGACCTGCTACGGCCCGATTGGAGGGCCGTAGCGATGTCGACAGCACGCGGCTGGCAGGCCCATGATCGACAGGGTCGTGCGAAATGAGCCCAGAATGAGCCCACACTCGATCTTGGTGGCGACGTAGACGATCTTTGCAGCCGTAAAATCGCAGGTCAAGACGGGTATGTCTGGAGCCGACAAGGAGAGCGAAAGCCCTACCCACCCGATTACAAGTCGAGTGCGCTACCAATTGCGCCACACCGGCCGGTGCATCGACGATACCTGATCGCCCTGATCGCAGGCTGCAGTCGGTTGACGTGGTGGGTTCGGCGGGCGTGGAGCGTCCGCCGGGCTGGGACTGGTGTGGGTGCGGAGAGTGGGAGGCCCCACGAAGGCAGTGGGAGCTGCCGTTGTCGGCTGGCCCGGTGCCGCTGCGGCGGTGGTCCGGTCCGCCTGCTGAAATCGGGAGCTCGACCCCGCGCCGTGTGTTGGCAGCGGTTGACGGGGGCTTCGCGGGCTGAACCCGGTGCAACTGTTCGGACACGGTCGGCAGCGGAGTGATGCTTCCCGAGTGCTTGAGTGGAAGCGGTGTACCCCCATCTGGCTCACCATCGCCGAAGTCGAACTTTCCGCCCTGACCCGCCGATGCCTCGACCGCCGCATCGACACCGCCCCGCGGCGGACTGAGCAGCAAGATCCATGTTGCCTGTGATGGTCGGGGTGGGCCGTTGTCGATCGTGCTCACTCCCGGGCAGACCCACGACGGACGCACGTGCCCCGAGGTCCTCGGGGAGCTCGCCGTCGGCCGGGACGGCCCCGGCCGACCCCGCACCCGCCACGACCATGTCACCGCGGACAAGGCCTACAGCAGCAGAGCGATCCGTGAGGACCTCCGTCGCCGCGGTATCGCCCAGACGATCTTCGAAGAGGACTACCGCAAGGAGGTCATCCTCGCCTCGATCATGATCTGGCTCCGGTTCGCCGGGCTCTGGCGTCGGCGAGTGGGACGCCGGTGCCGGCGATCGCGAGTCTGGTCCAGGCCGACGAGGACACGATGCGGGGGGTGATCCACCGGTTCAACGAGATCGGTCTGGACTGTCCGGACACCCTTGCTGGACGGGAGGCCGTCGCCGCCTGATCAGCTCTGACGACGAGGCGTTTGTCGTCGCGACGGCCCATACCCGCCCGGGAGACTCGGCGTGGCGTTCGTCCACTGGAGCCTGCGCAAACTTGTCGGCCTGTCTGGCGGACAACCCGGACCGTCGGCGTCGGCCGGGAACGGCTGCGGCAGATCCTGCACCAGCATCGGATGTCCACCGCCGGCGACCAGGCTAGTCGAGGGACTCACCGACGAGACGATCGCCGTGCGGCTCGGCATCGGCGGGCGAACGTCCGTGGCCCATCTGATGGACGCACTGGGCGCGTCCGGCCGGGTCGCGCTCGGAGCGGAAGCCATACGACGCCGCGGACTGGTCGAGCGCTGACGTCGCGCGAGGGCGCCTCCTCGGCTCCGGACGGCCGCCCCCGTCCGTGTGATGTTCGTCGGGGCGTCGTTCGGGTATGTCGCCCCTGTCGGTCCTGTGGCACCTGGTGGCGGAGAGCGGGGCGTGCCCATGATGAGCGGATCCGGCGCCCGGCCAGCCCATCCGGAGGGCCCCGGCATCGCCTGGCGGCGCCGGGGGGCGGTTGCCCTGGGCGGGACGGCGCTGGCCCTGGTGCTCGTCGCGTCGCTCGCGGGCTGTGGCGGCGCGGGCTCGGGTGGGCAGGACACGGCGTCAATGTCACCGTCGCCCCGCGCCGCGGCGTCCGGGTTCCCCTCCACGTTCCCGTCCCAGCCTGCCGGGTCTGGCGTCTCCTCGTCGCCGGGCGGGGGCTCCGCGGGTGCGGGCGGAGTTCCGGGCGCGACCGGGCCGGCGGGCGGGGCATCGGTGGGTCCGCGGGTGGATGCCCGGAGCTGGTCGGGCCAGCCGGCGTCGAACGCCCGGCGGCTCACGGCGCCCGTCCGTCTGCTGTCCCTGCGCAGCGCGCCCAACGTCGACGGCGGCACCCGGTACGAACGGGTGGTGCTGGAGTTCGCCGGTGGCCTGCCGGGCTACCACGCCCAGTACGTGCCCGAGGTCGTCCGTCCCGGTTCGGGGGCGCCGCTGCCGCTGGCGGGGAAGGCCGCGCTCGAACTGGTGCTGACCTCCGCCACCGCCCATGACGACCAGGGCGTTTCGACCCTGGGCACGCCCAGCGACGGCCGGGATCCGTCCGGCGCGTTGAGCTACGCGCTGGCCGGCGACTTCGAGGGGATGGTGCACATCGGCATCGGCCTCGCCCGGGCCACCAGCTTCCGGGTCCTCGAGCTGCACGGACCGGACCGCCTCGCCATCGACTTCCTGACCTGACAGCCATCCGTCCCCTGGACGGGTGCCCAGTGCCGGGTGCCGGGCTTGTGGTGCCTGCGCGCCGTGCGGCCGGGTCCGGTGCCTCGGACGTCAGTTCCGGCGGGGAGCCTGGGCCGTGCTGGAGACCACCGGCCCGGGCAGGCCATCGGGTGTGGGCTCCGGATGGGGGGTGGTCGGCGGCGTGCTGGGGGTCGCGGTCGGCTGCGGGGGAGGGGAACCGGTCGGTGTCGTGGGCGGGGGCGGCGGGGACACCGTCTGGTCCGTCCGGGGGATGACGGCGGTGTCTGTCGTCGGCATGGAGGACCGTCGTCGCGCCTGGTCCGTGCCCGCCGGGGCGGCGGAAGGGGACGGCACGGGGGTCTCGCTCGGCCGGGGTGGCGGGGGCGGCAGGGGGCGGGGCGGAGCTGAGCCGGACTGCCCGGCGAGGCCCGCCGTCTGCTTGGACAGGACTGTCCGCCGCTCACCGTCGATCAGCACGAGATTCGGCCCGTTCGGATCATTGACCCACACCTGCGCGCCCGAGGCGGTCACGGTGGGCCCCCCGTCGCCATCGGGTGGCGTGGACGCGGCGGTGACCGGGGCGGTGACGGGGGCGGTGAACTGGAGGGTGCGGGTGTCGAGGACCCAGGCCGTGCCGGGTTGCCGACGCCCCGGAACGTAGATCTGCCCGTCGTGCCAGACCGGTCGCTCGGTGGTGGGCGTGGCCGAGGGGGCGGTGGCCCTCGTGGTCGGACTGGACCCGGGGGTCGTTCCGGCGGGACGGTCGATGTCGGGCAGCCCGGTCGGGCCAGATCCACCGCCCGACCGCGGATGAGCACCGCCTGTCCGGGCTGGTGTCGGGCCCGCCGGCCCACCAGCGCCCCAGCCCGCCGCCGGCGGCAGGTCGACGCCGCGGACCCGCCCGGTGGGAAGGTCGGCGAGCAGCAGCCGCCCGGCGCCCCCGTCGACGACCGGGATGGTGTGTCCGGGCACCTCCGCAGCGGCGATCAGGCGCTTCGCATCCGCGTCCGCATCCGGGCCGGGCGTGCCGGAGTTCGCGTCGGAGGTGCCGGCGGTGGAGCCGCGAGGCAGCACCAGTGCCCGTCCGGTCCGGTCGCCGGCGAGCGGAGTGAGACTGCCCGCCGTGGCATCGATGATCACCGGCTGGCCGGCGGCGAGGATGACGTCGATGGCATGGCCCGCGGGTGCCACCCGCACGGGAGCGGACGGATGGCCGGCGCGGACCGCCACCACCGTGCCGCTGGAGCGGACGGGTAGCCACAGCGTCCCATCGCCCGACTGGGCTATCGCCCCCAGCGGGCCACCGAGATCGATGGCCGGCCCGATCGGAAGGAGCCGCCGTCCGTCCAGGCGGCGCACCCGCCCGGTCGAGGCATCCGCGACGTAGACCGCCCCGTGCGCCGTGGTCACCACGGATCCCACCGGCAGGGCGGCCGACCGGGCCGGCGCCAGGCGCTGGGGCTGGACCAGGTGGAGCAGACCGCTGGTCCGGTCCACGACGAGCAGGTCCGGGCCGTCGGTGAGAACGGCGAGCCGGTGGCCGGCCGCCCCCGGGACGGTGATCGCCGCGTCCGCCCGGCCGGTCGTGCTCTCGAGGTGGGTCACGGTCCCGGTCGTGTCCCAGGGCAGCCAGGCGCCGCCACTCGCGGCCTGCAGGACGAGGGGGTGAGCCCCTGGCGCGGCCAGGGCGACCGTGATGCCGGCGACGAGCGCCAGGCCGGCTGCCGCGCCCAGGCCCTGACGAAGCCGTCGCACGAACACAGAGATGGTGGACTCCCGGAGGTTGCCAGCGCGAGTGGCCCGCCGGCGCGCGGGCGGGCCCGCGGCGGAACGGATCCAGGCCTGCCGACGGCTGCCGGCGGCGTGGCGCGGCGCGTCGGCCCAGGCGGTGTCTGTGTGGGCATGCCACCCCGCTCGCCCACACAGACACCGCCAGGCGAGCGCCATGGGAGGGGCACAGCGCTCACCCGATCCCGCGCGGAATGCCCAACACGCGCGGGAAGCCGTTGTTGTACATGTGCTTTCTTCTAGTGATGCGGGGTGCCCGTATGGGGGGTGTCATCCCGCTCGAAGGGTCAGACGCCGCGTACCCCCGACAGGTTGCGATCCTTCTGCTGCCAATCGTGACGCCTCGGCGACGCAGGCCGGTCGCGGTGCTCCGTGCCCCCCGTCGGGGAAGGCGTCGGGGCGCTGGGATCATCGGATGAACAACTTTTCCGGACCGTGGCACAACGAAGCGGGCGTCTTGGTCGTCTACCGCAGCGGAACGGATCGCCTCCGTGGCGGCGACGGCCACCACGCGCCCCGTTCCCGGGCGGATCTCCCCACCGCCCGTCTGGCGGACCGGGCCGGTCGCCCCCTCGCCCGGCACGGTCCGCCACCCCATCCCACCCACCCACCCGGTCGGCCGGCCAGGTCACGAACAAGGAGCCACGGTGATGCGTAGTCAGACCGCCTGCCCCGATCGGACCAGGAGCCGGGCGTGACGGGCCGGGGGGAGGGCCGCGGTGACCAGGCCGGCATGGCCGCGTTCGCCACGGCCTTCCACGACGTCGTCGCCAACGTCGAGAAGGTGATCCGCGGCAAGCGCGAGGTCGTGGAGCTGGCGGCCAGCTGCCTGTTCGCCGAGGGGCACCTGCTCATCGAGGACGTCCCCGGCCTGGGGAAGACCTCGCTGGCCCGCAGCCTCGCGGCCTCGGTGAACGCCGGCTGCCACCGCATCCAGTTCACTCCGGACCTGCTGCCCGCCGACATCACCGGGACGATGGTCTACGACCAGCGGGCGAACGAGTTCGGCTTCCGGGCCGGCCCGGTGTTCACCAATCTCGTCATCGGCGACGAGATCAACCGTGCCTCCCCCAAGACCCAGTCGGCGCTGCTGGAGGTGATGGAGGAGGGCCGGGTCACCGCGGACGGGATGGGCTACCCGGTGCCCCGCCCGTTCATGGTCGTCGCGACGCAGAACCCGATCGACATGGACGGCACCTACAGCCTGCCCGAGGCCCAGCTGGACCGGTTCCTGATGCGGCTGCGCATGGGCTATCCGTCCGTCGAGGCCGAGCTCGAGATCCTCGAGGGCCGCCAGGTCGGGCGGCGGGTCGAGGACCTCACCCCGGTGATGCGGGCGGATGACGTGGTGGCCCGTTCGGCCCAGACGCTGGCGGTGCACGTGGCTCCCGCTCTGCGCCGTTACCTCGTCGACCTGGTGGCGGCCACCCGCGCCATACCGGACCTGGTCCGGTTGGGTGCGAGCCCGCGGGGGAGCATCGCCCTGCTGCGCGCCGCGCAGGTCCGCGCCGCCTCGCAGGGACGTGCGTTCGCCACCCCCGACGACGCCAAGGCGGTGGCGGGCCCGGTGCTCGCGCATCGCCTGGTGCTCAGCCCCGAGGCTGAGCTGCGGCGCGTCCTCGCCGAGGATGTCATCGACGAGATCCTCCAGACGGTTCCGTCGCCCCGACGACTCGTCGGCATCTGACTGTGGCGCCCACCGGCCGTCCGGCGCCGGCCCGATCCCGCCTGCGGGTGACACCCCTCGGCTGGGGGGTGCTTGTCGCGGTCGTGGTCCTGCTGACCGGCGCACGGCTGCTCCGGTACACCGACCTGGCCGTGCTCGGCGGCACGGGGGCCGCGGCGATCGTCCTCGCGCTGGCGACCTCCACGCGCAGGCCCCGCGTCGCGGTGGCCGTGTCGGTGGTGCCCCACCGGGTGGTGCGCGGCGAGCCGGCCACGTTGGTCCTCGCCCTGCAGAACCAGTCGCCGTGGTCGTCACCGCCGTTCGCGCTTGTCGTGCCGGCCCGCACCGAGCCCCCGGCTCGCGCTGGGTCTGGCGGCCCGGGCACGCCGGCATCGCCGGACCTCGTCCTGCACATCCCCCGGCTGGGGGGTGCGCAGGCGCGGACCTTCTCGCTGGAACTGCGCACCAGCGCCCGGGGGGTGGTCATGCTGGGCCCGGCCGACGTGGTCCGATCCGACCCGTTCGGGCTCGTGATCCGCCGGCAGACCGTCGCCGCCGCGGCGCGGCTGCACGTTCGCCCGGCCGTCCAGGCGCTGGCCGCGCTGGCGTCGGCGCCGTCGCGGGAGCCGGATGGCCAGACCGGTCATGGCACGTCCGGGGGGCTCGACATCCACACCCTGCGGCCGTACACGGCCGGCGAGGAGCTGCGTACCGTGCACTGGTTGTCCAGCGCGCGGGCCGGCGAGCTCATGGTCCGCACCCACGTCGACCCCACCGAACCGGCCGCGACGGTCGTCCTCGACGTGCGGCCGGCGGCCTATCCACCAGGCCAGGTGGGTGAGGCGGTCTTCGAGGACGCTGTCGACGTCGCGGCCGCGGCCGTGATGACGTGCGCGCGGGAGTCGTTCGGGGTCCGGCTGGTGACCACGGCCGGGCTGCGCGCGTCGGGACGGCGGCGCCGGCAGGACGCCGACATGCTGCTCGACGAACTCGCCGGCGTCCGCCTGGACGATGACGGCTCCCTCGACGTCGTCGGCACCCTGCGCCGCGGCGGCCTGGGCACGCTCGTGCTGGTCACCGGCGGGTTCGACCGGGAGGCCCCGGCCGCGCTGGCCCCGGTCGCCCACGCCTACGGGCGCGTCGTGCTGGTGCGGGTCGGACCTCGGTCGGTGGCGACCGCCCGGGCGGTGGGCCGGCGCGACTCCTCCGATCGGGCCAGGCTGAGGCCACTGCCGTCGGCGCGCGCCCGCGCAGGCGCCGGCCGCGGCCGGGCCGCCGCCGCGGGCCGCCGGCGCGGCGAGACCACGACGCCGCGGATCGCCGGCCGGCTGACCGTGATCGACATTCCCGGCGCGACCGAGCTGGCGGATCACTGGCCGGCGTCCGGCCGCCCCGGACCCGGGATCGCCATGGACGGCGTGCGGTGAGCGGGGTGGTGGCCACGTCCGCATCGCCCGCCGTGCCCGACACGGACGTCGCGTCCGGCAGTCGCCCGCACCCCCCGAGCGGGCCATCCGTCCTCGTCACCGAGCCCGCCGGGCCAGCGCGCGGGTCCCGCCCCCGGCTGACGGCGCTGCCGCCGGTGGCGGCGCTCGCGCTCCTCGGCGGAGCGGGCTTCGGACCGGTGTTCGGTGGCCACGACCTTCGCGTGGTTCTCCCGGTGGCGGCGATCCTCCCGGTGGTCCTCGTCGCGGCGCTGACGGCGCGTCGCGAGCGCCCGCTGCCGGCGATCGTCACGGTCGCCGTCTGGAGCGCGGGATTCGTGGTGTGGGCCGTGGCCACCGTCGCATCCCCCGCGGGTGGGATCGGTCCCCGGCTGAGCCTGGTCCGATCGGGTGCGCTGCATGGCTGGGCCCGCCTGCTCGACGTGGCGGTTCCGGCGCCGCCCGAGGCGGACCTGCTGCTGGTCCCCGCCATCCTGACCTGGCTCGCCGCGGCGCTGGGCGCCGAGTTGGTCGTCCGTACCAGGACCAGGTTGTTGCCAGCTCTGCCCGCCGTCGTCCTGCTGACCGTCGCCACCGCCTATGCGGCGCCGACGGCCGGATCGCGGCTCGCCCCCGCGGGTGGCTTCGCCGCGCTGGTCGTCGCGCTGCTCGTCGTCCGGCGGGATGCTCCCCCCGCCCGGGGCGGGCGGCTGCCGGACCTGTTCGTGGGCCAGGGCAGGCTCGCGTCGGCGGTGCGGGCATGCTGCGCGCTGATCGTGGTGGTGGCGGTCGGTGTCGGGCTCGCGGGTGGCCCGCTGGGTGGGCCGGGCGGACGAGCGCCCGCCGATCCGCGCTCGCTGCGTGACCCGCGCGCCACCGCACTCATGGACCTTGACCCTCTGAGCCGACTCGCAGGGTGGACCGCCCATCCGGACCAGGTGCTGTTCCAGGCGGACCTGGCACCCGCCCCGTCTGGCCCTGTTCCGCTGCGGCTCGCGGTACTCGACCGTTACGACGGCGCCGACTGGTCCACAACCGCTCGCTACCTTCCGGCCGGCCAGGCGACGGCCGCCCGTCCGGCTGGCCCGAACGGGCGGCGTTCCGCGGCGGTGGACCAGCGGCTGACCATCGTGGGGCTGGGTGGCGATCTCGTCCCCGCGATGGCGGGTCTGCGCCGTTTCACCATCGACGCGCCCTCCGATCGGGCGGTGCCCGTGCCAGTGCCCTCGACGCCGACGTCGGCGTCGGCGTCGGCGTCGGCTGACCGCACCGCGCGGGATTCCGGCAGGTTCGCGGTTGCACCGGGTGACGGCGCGTTGGCCCGTACGTCACCGCTGAGCCCGGGCACGCGCCTGCGGATGGTCTCCACGCCTCCAGCCGCGCTCACCGCCGGTCAGCTGCTTGCCCTGACCGTCTCCCGCTCCCGCGACGACGACCGCTACCTCGCCCTTCCGGACGGTGTGCCAGGCGTGCTGCGTGCGTTGGCCACCCTCGCGACCCGAGGAGGCGTCTCCCCTTACCAGCAGGCCGCGCTCCTGCGGCAGTACCTCATGGCCACCTTCACCTTCGATCCCACCGCGCCCGCCGGACACAGCCTCGCCCACGTGGACCATTTCCTGGAGCAGACCAGGCGTGGTTCCTCGGAACAGTTCGCGACCGCGTTCGTGCTGGCCGCGCGCTCGATCGGACTGCCGGCCCGGCTCGTCGTCGGTTTCGTCGCGACCGGTGCCGCGGGCCGGACGGTTCGCGGCTCGGACGCGTTGGCCTGGGCCGAGATCGACTTCGAGGGCGTCGGCTGGATGCCCTTCTTCCCGACTCCCCGCGCGGGCGACGCGCGGGGGGCGTCCGTGGCCGGTTCGGCGCAGGGTGAGTCGGCCGCGCAGACCTCCCTTGTCAACGCCGTGCTCCGGGCGACAGCGGCTGTGGGGCCCGCAGCGGTGGGTGCCACCCGTCCGGGTGGTGCCGGTCATGACCCCGGCGCCCCGGGGCCGTCCCGATCGGACTGGCCCCACGGCGTACGGGCGGCGTCGGCGGGTACCGCGCTCCTCCTGGCTGGCTATCTGGCCCTCGCCTGGATGCTGCCGGCCCTGCGGCGACGGCGGTCGGCCCGCGCCGGCGGTCCCCGGCCCCGGATCACGGCAGCCTGGCAACGGACGATCGAGCTGCTCGCGGACGCGGGCCGACCGATGTCGGCCGCGGCGACTCCGAACGAGGTGGTGGCCGGGGCGGCGGACCTGGTCGACGAGTCCGGCCGCACCGCCCTGCGGGGCCTTGCCGACCTCGCCACGCTGGCCCTGTTCGACGACGCGGCCGCCGACCGATGGGCGGCCCTCGCGGGTCGTCGGGCAGCGGACGAGGCGTGGCGTCAGGTGGACGCGCTCGAGCAGGCGCTGCGCCGCGCGGTGGCCCGCCGCCGCCGGTGGGTGCACCAGGCGGCGCCGCGCACCGTGGCTACCGAGATCCGCCGGCTGCGACGGCTCCCGGCACCGGTGGCCCACGCCAGCCACCGGGGGAGCGCAGCCCGTCGCCCGTCCGGGCCAGAGCACGCGGCGGACCGTCCCACCGGCTCCGCGCTCCGGCCGTCCCGGGCGAGGAGGCCGATCGGGCGATGACACCTCGGACGGTCGCGCGATCTACAGATGGCCCGCGCAGGTCGGTATTCCTGGGATGGGCTCGTTCGTGCTGGTGGTTCCTGGGCGCGTTCGCCGGGTATCCCCCGAACGGGCGATCCCGCTGATCACGGGTGATGGTGATCGCGGGCCGCTGACCGCGGATGGCACGGTGAGGAGGCAGTGATGGCGAAGACGGAGATGGGGAGCACCCGGCCGGCGGGGGCGGAGATGTCCAACGACGAGATGGCACAGCACGTGGCCAGCCAGACGTCGTCCGACCGTCTCGCCGAGCAGGTCTTCCGGCGCGAGCGCGACGGGGCCCTCACGGACCGGGAGGCGGCCAAGAGCGAGGTGCTTCACCCCTGATCGGCCCTGCCGGGTGCGGCGGGATGGCTCCACATGCCGTATGCATGACCGATGCAGGAGCACCCCGCCGTGCCCGGCCGGCCCTTCACGGATGTCGGCACCCCCGAATCGGACTGGCAGGCCTGGCAGCCCGGTTGGGCGGAGCTCGATCTGACCAGCCCCCCGCCGCGCGCGGTCGTCGTGCCTCCCCATCCGGACGACGAGGTGCTGGGGGTTGGCGGGCTGCTGGTGCGGTTGCGGGAGCTGGGCACCGAACTGACGGTTGTCGCGGTCACCGACGGCGATGCCTCCCACCCGGGCTCACCGACACTCGCACCGGCGGAGCTGGCCCGTCAGCGCATCGCCGAGCAGTCGGCGGCGCTCGCCGAACTGGGCCTCGGTGACGTGCCGATCCACCGCGCCGGACTGGGGGACGGCAGGGTGTCTGGACAGGAGAACGCCCTCGCGGACCTGATCGCGCCCCTGCTGACCCCCGGCGCCTGGGTGCTCACGACCTGGCGGGAGGACCGTCATCCCGACCATGAGGCCACGGGCCGGGCGGCGGCTCTCGCTGCCGGCCGGATCGGCGCCCGGCTCGTGGAATACCCCGTCTGGACCTGGCACTGGGCGGTCCCGGAGGACCCACGCGTCCCATGGGCGCGGGCCCGGAGCGTCACGTTGCCCAGCGGGGTCCAGGAGGCCAAGCGGCGCGCCGTCGAGCACTACGGATCCCAGATCGCGCCACTGTCCGAGCATCCGGCCGACGCGGCGGTGCTGACCCCCGGGAGCCTCGCCCGCCTGCTGCGCTCCACCGAGACCGTCCTCATCTGACCCGTGCCGCAGCTCACTCGTGCCGAACCTCACTCGTGCCGCATCAGAACCGGATCGCCGCGCGGATCGGCGCCGCTTGGTGAAGGCCGTCGGGTGTCGGGTGTCGGGTGTCACAGGGGGACCGGGGCATCCGCGTGGCCTGCGCCCGGCTTCGGAGCTAGTGTGCGGGCTACGAACTGCATACCGCTGCCGCTCACACCCGTGCGGGAGAGTCCTGGCGCAGGCCGTGCCACGTCGGGACGCCGAAGGAGCAAGCTCTCCCCATAAACTCTCAGGCCCCCAACCGCCGGGTCAGGCAACTCTGGAAAGTGGGCATTCCGATGCCCCGCCGACGGTGAAAGCCGCGGCCGTGGCCGGGCCTGTCAGGCCCGGTGACGGCGCCCGGTGAAGCTCTCAGGCCAATGACAGAGGGGGAGGCCCGCCGCGGCGCCGGCTCCGAGCCGTCGTCGCCCGACCTCCGGAGCAGCTCCTCATGCCCGACGACACCCCCGCCCCGAGCGCCGTGCCGGCCCTCGCACCCGACCAGGCCCGCGCATCCCACCAGGCCTCCCCAACCGACCGGGTCGCCTCGTCGCAGCCACCAGCCGCTGGCGCCGCGTCCGGGCGAGGGTTCGCCGAGCGGCATATCGGTCCGGATGCCGACGCTCAGCGGGTGATGCTGGCCGCGCTCGGCTACGACACACTGGCGGCACTGACCGCCGCTGCCGTCCCGGCCGGGATCCAGGACTCCCGTCTCGAGCTGCCGGCCCCCCTGGACGAGCCGTCGGTACTGGCGGCGCTGCGCGCGCTCGGCCGGGCGAACCGGCCGGTGACGTCGATGATCGGTCTCGGATTCCACACCGCCGTCATGCCGGGCGTCATCCAGCGCAATGTCCTGGAAAGTCCGGCCTGGTACACGGCCTACACGCCATACCAGCCGGAGATCTCCCAGGGCCGCCTCGAGGCCCTGCTCAACTTCCAGACGATGATCACGGATCTCACCGGCCTCGCGGTCGCCGGCGCCTCCCTGCTCGACGAGCCGACCGCGGCGGCCGAGGCGATGCAGATCGCGTTGCGCCAGGAGCGCGGCGGGCGGCGGACCTACCTCGTTGACGCCGACACCCTCCCGCAGACGATCGCCGTCGTGGCGACGCGGGCCGAGGCGCTGGGTGTCACGGTGCGGGTGGTCGACCTCGCCGGTGCCACCGACCTGTCCGGTGTCGGCGCGGACGTCCTCGACTCGGCGTTCGGGCTCCTGCTGTCCTACCCGGGACCGGGCGGGGCGGTGCGGGACCCGCGGGACCTCATCGCCGCCGCGCGGGCCAGGAAGATCATCGTTACCGTTGCCGCGGACCCGCTCGCGCTGACCCTGCTGCGCTCGCCGGGTGAGCTCGGGGCGGATATCGCCGTCGGCAGCACCCAGCGGTTCGGTCTGCCACTGTCGTTCGGCGGTCCGCACGCGGGTTACCTCGCCGTCCGGGCAGGCCTGGAGCGCTCGCTGCCCGGCCGCCTGGTCGGCGTCTCGATCGACGCGGACGGTGATCCCGCCTACCGGCTCACCCTGCAGACCCGGGAACAGCACATTCGCCGGGAGAAGGCGACGAGCAACATCTGCACCGCGCAGGTCCTGCCCGCGGTGCTTGCCTCGATGTACGCCGTCTACCACGGGCCGGACGGGCTCACGGCGATCGCGCGGCGCATCCACGACCACGCAGTGCGGCTCGCGGCGGGGCTGCGCGCGGGCGGAGTCGCGGTCGGTGACGAGCCGTTCTTCGACACCGTGGTCGCCACGGTCGCGGGCCGGGCGGCGGAGGTGGTCGCTCGGGCACTCGAGCATGGCGTGAACCTGCGGCTGGTGGACGGCGACCACGTCGGCGTCTCCTGCAACGAGGCGACGGGGGAGGCGGACCTGTGCGCGGTGTGGACCGCGTTCGGCGTCCCGATCCCGCCCCCGGCCTCGACCAGCGCGACCGACGAGAGGTCCAGCGCCGAGGCAGGGGCACTCCCGGCCGGACTGGTGCGGGCAGATGCGTTCCTGGAGCACCCGGTGTTCCACGCGCACCACTCCGAGACGGCGATGCTGCGGTATCTGCGGCGACTGTCCGATCTCGATCTGGCGCTCGACCGGGGAATGATTCCGCTGGGCTCCTGCACGATGAAGCTGAACGCGACGACCGAGATGGCTGCCGTGACGTGGCCGGAGTTCGCCGACATCCATCCGTTCGCGCCCCTTGACCAGGCTGCCGGGTACCACCAGATGATTCGTGATCTGGAGGGCTGGCTCGCGGAGGTCACCGGTTATGCGGGGGTGTCGGTGCAGCCGAACGCGGGAAGCCAGGGCGAACTGGCGGGTCTGCTCGCGATCCGGGCTTATCACCGAGACCACGCGGAACCCGGCGCGCGACCCCGCGATGTCTGCCTCATTCCCTCGTCCGCGCACGGAACGAACGCGGCGAGTGCGGCCATGGCCGGAATGCGCGTCGTCGTGGTGGCCTGTGATGACGAGGGGAACGTCGATCTCGACGACCTCGCCCGCGCGGCCCGGGCACACGCGGACGCCCTCGCGGTGCTGATGGTCACCTATCCCTCGACGCACGGCGTCTACGAGGAGGGCATCGGCCAGGCGTGCGCGATCGTGCATGAGGCCGGTGGCCTGGTGTATGTCGACGGCGCCAACCTCAACGCGCTGGTCGGCCTCGCGAAGCCGGGCCTGTTCGGCGCCGACGTCAGCCATCTCAACCTGCACAAGACGTTCTGCATCCCGCATGGCGGCGGCGGTCCCGGGGTGGGGCCGGTCGCCGTCGGGGAAAAGCTGCTGCCGTATCTGCCGAACCACCCGCTGCGGCCCGAGGCGGGGCCGGCGACGGGGGTGGGGCCGATCTCGGGCTCGCCGTGGGGGTCCGCCGGAATCCTCATGATCCCGTGGGCGTATATCCGGATGATGGGCGCGGACGGCCTGCGCCAGGCCACGTCGGTGGCCGTTCTGAATGCCAACTACATCGCGGCGCGGCTGCGCGGGCATTTCCCGGTTCTCTATGCCGGCCGGGGCGGCCTGGTCGCGCACGAGTGCATTCTCGATCTGCGGCCGCTGACCAAGTCGACCGGTGTCACCGTGGACGACGTCGCGAAGCGGCTCATCGACTACGGCTTTCATGCGCCGACGATGTCCTTCCCGGTCCCCGGCACCCTGATGGTGGAGCCGACGGAGAGTGAGGACCTGGCCGAGATCGATCGGTTCTGCGATGCGATGACCGCCATTCGGGCGGAGGCCGACAAGGTGGGCGACGGCGTGTGGCCGCGGACGGACAATCCGCTTCGCAACGCGCCCCACACCGCCCAGATGGTGACCGCGGACGAATGGCCGCACCCGTATCCGCGGTCGATCGCCGCCTATCCGCTGGCCTCCCTCCGCGCGGCGAAGTACTGGCCGCCGGTGCGCCGCATCGACGGTGCCTATGGCGATCGCAATCTCGTCTGCACCTGCCCGCCGGTGGAGTCCTTCGCCGAATCCGCCGAGGATGCCGCGGCGCTCGTCGGCGCGGGCTGACGCCGGCCGGTGCGGCCGCCAAAGCGCCCGGGAGAACAGCCGGCCAGCACGCGATCGGACGGCTACTTGGGGTGATGTAGGTGGCCGTGCGGTCCTCGGCGGCCCCCGGCCGGGATTTCCGGATTCTCGCACTGTGCGTCCGAGCGGATGCCCACCGTGAGGCATCGGAACGTTCTGGCCAGGGTCCGGGACGCCGTATTTGGGTCCGGCGCGGACTCCGCTGGTTCGACTCTGCGTCGCGACTACGCAACGGTACGCGGTGGCATGTGCCGGGAACGTACCGAACTGCATTCCCGCAGTAATTCTCAGGCCGGAGTCGACGGGTACCCGCACAGGCCGTCGCGTCGAACATGTCGTTGCGGTGAACGCCTGGGTGCCATCGGCAGCCGCGGTGGCGGGCGAATCGCCCGGCTCGATATCTCACGTTACGGAAGAATTCCCGGCTGCCGTCGCGTCCGCCGTCACGGTCGACCGACGACGGCTATTGACCGTTGTTCGCACGCCCCCAATAGTGGGTGGGCAACTGGCGTGGTGGAATACCGGGTCAGGACGCTCCGGCGGATCACCGATGGGACAACGGGAGGTTGCGGCGGATGGATCCCAGGATAGAAAAACAGCTCACCCAGCTGCGTCGGAAGGCGGTCGATCTGGGGCTTGGCCCGACTCTGAAACTGGTTCGGGACAACGTCGTGCCAACGGCGCGCCGGAATCGCAGTGACGATCGGCACCTGGCGCTGCTGCTCTCCTTCGTGCTGCAGGAGACCTCGAACTGCATCGATGTCGGTGCGCATCGCGGTGATGTGCTGCGGTCCATTCTCCGGCACGCGCCGCGGGGTCAGCATGTCGCCTACGAGCCGCTGCCGCACATGGCCGCGGCGTTGCGCACCGACTTCCCCACGGTCGAGGTCCGCGAGGCCGCGCTGTCCGAGCGCCCAGGCGTCCTGCCGTTCACCTACGTGCGCAGCCGGCCGGCGTACAGCGGCCTGCGTGACCGCGTGCCCGACACGGAGGACGTCGAGCAGATCGAGGTCACCGTGGAGGTGCTCGACGAGGCGCTGCCCGCGGACTATCACCCGACCCTGATCAAGGTGGACGTCGAGGGCGCCGAGTACGGGGTCTTCCGGGGCGCCCGCAAGATGATCTCGGCCAGCCGGCCGTACGTGGTGTTCGAGTTCGGCGCGGGTGCCCGCGACTACGGCACCACCGCGGACGAGATGTACACCCTCATGGACGGCGATCTCGGGTTGCGCATCTTCGATCTCGACGGCGACGGTCCGTACACGCTGCCCAAGTTCCGGGACGCCTTCGAAACAGGTCGACATTTCAACTTCGTCGCCCATCCCTGAGGATCTCCCAGGATCTCCAGCGGGCCTGCCAGGGGCGGCCGTCCGGGGTGTGAGTACGGTCGCTGGCTTCGCGCGGACCCGATGTAGGGGAACGAGGGTCCGTGTACAACGGGTCAGCGGCTGGCCTCGGCCGACCACGGATCGCGCACATCCGAGCACAAGGATCAGACAAGGCTCCGATACGAATATGCAAACCATCATGTACGAAGAGCGACGATTGGGTACGGTTCTGGCAGGTCGCGGCGATCGACCCACCTGAGCCGATCGGACGGGACCGGTAGCGGTCCCGTTTCCCGGGCCGGTGACGGAGTTCCGGGGACTGCGGGCACGCGCGACCCGAACGCGTAGCACCCGTCAGGTCAACCGAAAGGCTGCACATGGGCCGGTCCCCCTGCGGCGGCTGTTCGTCGCCCGCCAGTGCGCCATCGTCATCATGTCCGTCGTCATCATGTCCGTCGACGTCATGTCCGTCGTCATCGTGGCCGTCGTCATCGTGGCCGTCGTCATCGTGGCCGTCGTCATCGTGGCCGTCGTCATCGTGGCCGTCGTCATCGTGGCCGCGGCAGCTGCTGCCCCGGCCCGGCGGCTTCCACGCGCCGGTACCGGGGCCGGCGCCGTCCCGAACGGATTCCGCGCGCCCATTCGTCGGGTGATGCCCTACACCCCCGGACGGGTCAGGCCCGCGCCGCACCGGTCCGTCGTCGTCCCAGCCGCCGGCGCCCTCGTGGCTACTGCCTGGGTCCTGCTGCCTGCGCGGGGCGTCCTCGCTGGTCTGCGGCTTGGCGTGGAGCTCGCGATCGCGATGGCGGCGGCCGGCGCGCTGTTCGCCTTCCGCCGTCGCAGCGGGAGGTCTGACGTCCGAACGTGGCTCCTGCTCGCGGCCGGTCAGGTTGTCCACGCGGCGAGCGCCACCGCACTCCTGAGCGCATCCCAGATGGAATCGGTCACCTGGTGGACGGTGACCCGGGGCATCCTGACCGTCGCCCACTATCCGCTGACAACGGCGGGCCTGCTGCTGCTGCTGCGCTCGCGGGGCGTCGGGCGTGACCGGATCGCGCTGCTTGATGCCGGCCTGCTGCTGGTCGGGGTGGCCCTGGTGTCCTGGATCTGTCTGGTGGCCCCGGTCCTGCGGGCGCACGGCGGGTCGGGCGACGCGCTCGTCGCCGCGCTGTGTATGGGTGCCGGGCTGGGCATGGCCGCGGCGGCCATGCCGCTGCTCACCACTGGCCGCGGCCGATCGCCGGCGATGATCCTTTTCGTCGGCGGCCTGTTCTGCGGGGTGCTCGCCGACGGCGCCGGGGCATACGCGCCGTTCTGGGGTTCTCCCGTGGCCGGTGGCCTGCTCGCCGGACGGGACCTCGGCTGGTCGGCGAGCGCCCTGCTGCTGGTCGCCGCCGTGCGCCAGGCGGCCGCCGGCGGGCTCGCGGCCGGGATGCCCAGGGCCGGCGGACCGCCGGCCGCACCGGTCAGTGGCGGGCGCGGGCGCGGGAGTGGGCTGATTCTGCCCTGCGCCGTCGGTCTGGTCGGCCCGGTGGCGCTGGGAGTCGAGGTCGCCGGTGGCCACGGCCCGGACACCCTGGTGATCGCGGGGGCGACCACCTGCATCGTGCTGCTCATCATCGCCCGGATGGCCCAGTCGGAGTCCGACCAGCGACATCTGGCGATCACGGATGGCCTGACCGGACTACGCACCCGCCGGTATCTGGAGGCCGAGATGAGCGCGGCCACCGTGCGGGCGCGAGCCTCCGGCGTGGCCGTCGGGCTGCTTCTGGTTGACGTCGATCACTTCAAGTCGATCAACGACCGCTTCGGCCACCCGGCGGGCGACCGCGTGCTGACCGAGGTGGCGCGCCGCCTGCGCTCCGTGACCCGCCCCGGGGACATCGTGGCCCGTTACGGGGGTGAGGAGTTCGCGCTGCTGGCCATGGACGTCCAGGCGGACGCGCTGGCGGACATCGCCGAGCGGCTTCGGCTCGGTGTGGCCCGTGAGCCGGTGGCGATCACAGCTCTCGGCGCCGACCGCGGCCAGGACCACCCGGATCCATACCCGGATCCGGACCCACCCCCGGACGCGGATCGCGCCGACCGTGATCCACACCTGCCGGACACCGCGCCGGCCACCCTGCATGTCCCGGTCACCGTCTCGGTCGGTGGCGCGATGCTGCCCGACCACGCCGCCGACATCGCGGCCTTGGTCGCGGCGGCCGATCGTGCGCTCTACGCGGCGAAGGAGGCCGGCCGGGACCGGATCGCGATCGGCCTGGCGATACCGAAGCCGGCGTCGGAGCCGACGGGGGCCCAGCCCTCGCGCGATCTGGTGGCCCCCGGCGGTTGGCCGGACGGCGCACGCCTGGCCGTCCGGGTGGAACCCGTCCGAGTGGCCCGGCCGGGCGGCATCGCGATGGTGCTGCCGGAGAGCGTGGCGGTGGAGGCGGCCACGCGGGCCGTCACCGCGGCCCTCGCCACCGCGCTGCGGGTCGTGCCGCGCCACTCCATCGGCGCGGCGGACAGCCTGCACCAGATCGCCGAACAGGTGGACGCGTGGCATCGGCCCCGGGTGGACGGGCAGGCCGTGGCCCGCTGGCTGGGTGAGGTGCTGGGCGTGCTCGGCTTTGCAGGACTGCCCTGCCACCGGGCTCAGAAGGCGGCGCGGCTGCACAACGTGGGGAAGATCATCCTATCGCCCGAGGCCCTCGCCCGCCCGGGCCCGCTGGGCGCCGAGGAGTGGCGGCTGATCAGGCTGCATCCCCTGATGGGGGCCCGCCTGCTCGCTCGGCTGCCCGATCTGCGCGTGGAGGCGGAGATCGTTGCCCAGCACCGTGAGTGGTTCGCCGGCGGAGGTTATCCCGCTGGCATTTCCGGATCCCGGATCCGGATAGAGGCCCGCGCCCTGGCCGTCTGCACCGCCTGGGCGGCGATGTGCGGGGGACGGGGGGAGCGTGCTCCGCTGAGCGCCGCGGCTGCCCGTGAGCAGCTGAAGGCGGGGCGGGCCACCCAGTTCGACCCGACCGTGGTGGATGTCTTCCTCAGGCTGGAGGCGGAGCGGCGGGTGGGCGGCCCCGATCCGAACACCCTGGGACCTGCCCCCGACGGGCTTGCTGGTCCGTACACCGCGTGCTCGGTGGCGCGCAGGCCGCGTGTTCTCTGACGAGCCCGGTCCCACTGCGGGCCTCGGAGCCGTCCTCGTCGCTGGCTGGTCCGGTCGGGGGATGCCGTCCTGGCATCGTCCGACCGGAGCGCGGGTAGTTCCTTCCCTATCGGCCCCGGAGCAGACGCTCCGCGTGCTTGGTCGGGTACTCGCCGAAGTTGGATGTCCGGGGGACGTCGATTCCCGCGGCGCCGCGTGATCGTGCGCCCGTCTCCGCAGCGATGGTGATGCGGGCCCGGAAAGGGGGGAGTGACGGATTCGGTCGCAACGCCGATACTTTGACGCTCCAGGATCTGGACGCTTCCTGGATCTGGACGCTTCCAGTATCTGGGCGCTCCAGTATCTGGGATGTGTCGGAACGGTCGTGCCTCGAGCGCCGCGCGACGGCGGAGGGTCAGCTCGGGCACGGGGAGGTACCGGAAACGGCGGAACAGTCGACGCGTCGAGGGCGGAAGTAGGTAATCATGCGGTCATCGGGACCGTACGGTCATCGGGGCCCGGCGGTCGAAGTAGATCCAAGGACGTCGTCACCGGTACGGGGGGCTGTCCGTACCCAAGAAAGGTCACGAGAGAGGGGCGTCCGTGCGAACGCTCGAACCCACCAGCCTCGACCTCGACGCGATCGAGGCGGACAAGCTTGCCAAGGGCATCACCCTGAGTCTGCTGATCCCGGCACGTGGCCCGGAGGCGGCCAGGACCCTGGGCGAGATCATCGCGAGGAACCGCCAACACTGGATGCACGAACGCAGTGTGCTGGACGAGATCGGCGTGGTCGTCGATCCGACGTCGGACGGTGACGAGCACGACCTCGTGCGTATCGCGACGGACGCGGGCGCGAGCTGGGTCGTCCGCGGGCATTCCGTCCTGCAGCGGCACGCGGGCCGCGAGGAGGCCTCGACCGGCGGCAAGGCCGGCGCCATGCGCAGCCTCGCCTACCTCGCGTTCGGCAACCGGCTGATCTTTCATGACGCGGATCTGGAAAGTTATGATCCGTCGACGGTCGGTGTCCTTGCCGCGGCAACGACTGCCGGCAATGCCCCGCTTTTCGTGAATGGGAGCTCACGGCGGGTCACAGGGGACGGTCAGCCGGGTGGCCGCACCACCGAGATGCTGCGCTCCCTGCTGTCCAAGCAACTCGCCCGCTACGTCCCGTCGATCACGCGGACGATCCAGCCGCTGATCGGGGAGTTTGTGATCGACGCGGATGTCTTCGCGTCGCTGGCCTTCTCCCGGGGCTACGGGGTCGAGACATCCCTCAAGGTCCTCGCGCTGGACCTGCTGGACTACTCCGACAGTCTGCAGATCGAGCTGCCGATCAAGTATCAGGTCGGGCAGCACTATCACGCGCTCGTAAAGCAGTTCCATGAGATTAGTTTCACAATCGACGTCCTTGAGGCGTACTTCCAGCGCCGCCGGATCGATCCCCATGTCGCTATCTGGCAGATCGCCGACAACTACGACCTGCTGTTTCCGGGACGGACATACGCGTTGCACCGCCCGCCGGGCTACGACGACACCGAGTTCATCCCCCGGATGGGTTTCTACCAGCCGCTGGCGACGGCGCCTGCCTATCAGGCGCGCCTGCCTGAGATCAAGAGTTCCCGGCGGGTGACCCTGGACGCCCTGGGCCGGCGAATGCGCACCTCCGCGTGACCCTCTCGCGCCGCACGACCCCCGTCATCCACCGGAGGCGGGGGCGTGCGGCGCGGAGCCGCCCGGGCGGTGCCCGTGCGCCGCGGGCCTGGCCCGGGTGGGCCGCATCGTGAGCACCGCGGCCGCGCTGCTCGCGGTCACCTTCATCGCGTTCGCGACGTCGTCGGTGCGGTTCATGCAGATGTTCGGGGTCGGCACCGCGCTGGCGATCATTCTGGACGCCACCCTCATCCGGGGGGTGCTCGTGCCCGCGCTCATGCGCGTCGCGGGCGGCGCCAACTGGTGGGCACCCCGGCAGTTGCGCGCCCTGCATGACCGGATCGGGCTCCACGAGTTACCAGCCACCCGCCATCCCGGCGGCCCCCGCCCAGCGGGACGGCGAGACCGAGGGGCGGTCCGAGGTCAGAACCGCTCGAAGCCCCGGCGAAGCTCCCAGTCCGTGACAGTCCCCTCGTAGCTGGCCAGCTCCACCTCGCCCGCGTGGGCCAGGTGCGCCACCACCCGCTCGCCGAAGGCCGCGTGGGTGAGCGGGCTGGCCCGCCAGCGGTCGATGGCCTCTCTCAGGGTCGAGGGCAGCGATGGCAGGTCCGGCATGGTGAACGCGTTGCCGACCCGGCCGGGCTCGAGGCGCAGCTCCCGCTCGATGCCGTACCGGCCCGCGGCGATCATGCCCGCGACGGCCAGGTAGGGGTTGGCATCGCCGCCGGGCACCCGATGCTCGATGCGCAGCCCGGAGCCCTGGCCCACGACCCGGACCGCGCAGGTGCGGTTGTCCCGGCCCCAGCTGATCCCGGTCGGCGCGAAAGCCCCGGGCGCCAGCCGCTTGTAGGAGTTGACGTTCGGGGCGAACAGCAGCGTGAAGTCCGCCATGCACGCCAGCTGCCCGGCGACGAACGACCGCATCAGCGGCGACATCCCCTCGGTGCCCCGGGCCGTCTCACGGGCGGGCGTGGGCACGGGAGCGGGTTCGGTGCCGACGCCTGTGCCGGTACCGGCACGTTCGGGGGAGGCGGCAAAGACCGGTTCGCCGTCGCCGGCCCGCAGCGAGAGGTGCACGTGGCAGGAGTTGCCCTCCCCGGCGTCGTACTTGGCCATGAACGTCAGCGCCTGTCCGGCCGCGGCGGCGAGCTTCTTCGCGGTCGTCTTGTAGAGGGCGTGGTTGTCGCAGGCACGCAGCGCGTCGTCGTACCGGAAGACGATCTCGTACTGGCCCGGATGGACCTCCCCCCGCGCGGACTCGACCGCGATGCCCACGCCGGTCATCGCCGCCCGGATCCGCCGGGTGAGCTCGTCCAGGTCCTCGGTGCCGAACAGGGCGTAGTCGATGTTGTAGCGGCTGGCGGGGGTCAGCCCCGACCAGGAGCGGCGCGCCGCCCGCCGGTAGGACTCCCGGAAGACCAGGAACTCGAGCTCGGTGCCGGCATGGGCGGTCAGGCCCGCGGCGGCGAGCGCGTCGAGCTGGCCGCGCAGCACCGTCCGCGGCGCCACGTCCACCGGCGTGCCATCGGGCCAGAAGGCGTCCGCGAGGACCACGGCAGAGGCATGGCGCCACGGGGCCCGGCGCAGACTGGTCAGATCGGGCCGCAGGCGCAGGTCACCGAAGCCGTCGTACCAGGGGGTGCGGGGGTAGCCGCCGTTGTCCGGCCGCATGTCGACGTCCACCGCATGCAGGTAGGTGCAGGCGCCCAGGCCCTCCGCCAGGGCCTCGCCGGCGAGGTGCTCGGGCGACACGGTGATCCCGACAAGCCTCCCCTGCAGGTCCACGGTGGCCACGATGATCTCGTCCACCTGGTCGGCACCGGTCAGGAGCTCCCGCAGGGCCCGCCCTCCGTCTGCTCGGGCTCCGTCTGCTCGGGCTCCGTCCGCTCTGGAGAGGTCTGCCCGGGTGGGTGCGTGGTCCTGGCTGGGCGTGGTGGGTGCCGGCTCCTCCGATCGGGCGGGCGGGATCGGTGCCGGTACCGACATCAGGCATCCTCCGTTCTGATCGCGGCCGCTGGCCCGGCAGGCACCATCGCCACCGGGTTCACGACCGTTCCGCTCATCAGGTCGAAGCCGCCGTCGCGGTCGGCCCGGTCGTGGAATCCGGCGCCCGCGAACTGCTCCCGGTTCAGGCAGACCCGCTCGAAGCGCGCGCGGAGCAGACCGACGTCCTCGACCCGGTCGCGCAGCTCGGGGAAGCGGGCGTGGTACCCGTCGATCTCGCGCCGGACGAGGCGCCAGAACTCCTCCTCCTCGACCTGAAGATGATCCGCCACCAGGACGGAGAAGTAGCGGAAGTGGCCGGCGAACACGGCCGACAGCAGCGAGTGGGCCAACACCCGCGCCGGCCAGCGGCGGCAGTGCCCCTCGGCGGGCCCGGCCAAACCCGCCCGCGCGAGCTCGACACCCTCGACGAGCTCGATGTCCGCGCCGAAGTCCTTGATGGCGATCCGGCGCGGCAGGTGCGCGGCGTCGAACACGCACAGGACGTTCTCGCCATGCGGGGTGAAGGCGACACCGTAGCGATACAGGTAGTGGAGCAGCGGGGGCAGCAGCGCGCCGAGCAGCGCGGCGAGCCACTCCCGCGCGGACCGGCCCGATCGGGCCACCAGTTCGGCGACCAGCGCCCGCCCGTCCGACCCGGTCAGGAGCAGGGAGGCGAGGCTGCGCACCCGCTCGCCGTCGTCCAGCTGGGGCTCCACCGGATCGCGCCAGAGCACGCCGAGCAGTTCATGCAGCCGATAGGGCGCCGCCGGGAGGGCGTCATAGGTCGGATGGGCCACCGCCGCGCCGGCCACCTCGGCCAGCGGCAGCACCCCGGTGACGTCCCGCAGGAACGGGTCGGACGCGCGCAGGTCGAGCAGCCAGCGCGACACCGCCGGCCCCGCCGCGGCGTCGGCCGCGGACATCCCCCGCCAGACAAGGGTGTTGCGGATCATCAGGGCGAGCTTGGTGTTGCGGCGCTCGGGCCGGTCGATGTTGGCGAGCGTGCGCACCGCCTGCAGCGGGAGGTAGCGGTCCGGCGCCTCGCCCAGCGCGACCAGCCTGCCGGTGGCAAGCTCCGCGGCGAACATCGGCACGATCACGTTCTCCCACTGCCACGGATGGACCGGCAGCCACAGGTAGTCGGCGGCGAGGCTGGCGTGGGGCGTGCCGGCCAGCGCCTGGGAGAGTGTGTCGACGAAGCGGGCCCGGGTCTGCCCGTCGAGCTCCTCCCGCAACAGGGGGGCCTGGTCGGCACGGGTGCGACCGGCGGGTCCGGTGGGGGCTGCGGTGCCGGCCGGGCCCATGGCCTCGTACACCCCGAGTGCCGGATGCACGGCCACCCAGGGCAGCCGGAACGGCGAGCGGGCCTCGGGGCTGTAGCGGTCGGCCGCGGCGCCGAAGCCGAGGCGCCCCTTGTTCGCGACGAGGCAGGGATGGCCCGACTGGTGCCCCTCGAGCTCCACGAGGGAGAGCTCGGCGAGGACGGCGGCGGGCCGGGCCGACGCCGCCAGGCGCAGGTCGGCCGCCTGGGTGGCGAGCATGTCGCGCACCACGTCGGCGAGGACGTCGTCGGGCCAGCCGAGCAGCCCCTGGGCGTCGAGCAGAAAGCGGACCGGGTCGTCCGCCAGCTCGGCGGACGGTGGGGACGTGAGCGGGTCGGCGTCGGCGGGGAAGAGCGCGGGGGAGACGGCGCGGCGCAGGCTCGCCGGCTCGATCCACCAGGAGCCGAAGGTGCCGCGCCGGGCCTGGAAGCGGTAGACGGCGGCGGGAGTCGACACCCGGTAGGCGCGGGTGGGGCCCCGCCCGATCGGGGGATGCTCCGCCGTGGCCCGGGCGGGCTCCCCGGGCTCCTCCGGTTCGGGGGCGAGCAGCTCCTCGTAGGCGAGTTCGGCGAGCAGGCGGGTCAGCAGGGCGCGGCCAGCCTGATGCCACCGGGTGGGCCTCGGCGTGGGCAGGCACGGCTCGGTCAACGGTGGACCTCGTGCAGGACGCCGTCGTTCGCCGCGGCGTCGGCCTGGCCCGGGTGGGCGACGGACGGGCTGGTGTACGGGTGCTGCGGGTCGGGGGGCGCGCCGAAGGTCGTGAACGCGGACGGCGGCGGCAGGCGGTGGGCGCGCCCCTGGGTCAGGTCGTCGAGGATGACCGCGGCCCGCCAGGCGCCCAGGCCGAGGTCCGGCGCGCCGACCCCATGGGTGTGGAGTTCGGCGTTCTGCACGTAGACCCGGCCGGTCAGGTCCGCGTCCGTCGCCACCCGGTAGCGCTCGTCGATCCGGAAGCGGCCCCGGTCGTCGAGGTCGAACCGGTCGACCACCGGCCCGAGCAGGCTCGGGCGGCGGGCGGCGTAGCCGGTGGCCAGCACCACCGCGTCCGCGGCCAGGGTGAAGTGCCGGTCCTGGTCGCGGTGGTGGCAGGCGAGCGTGATCGGTCCGCTCCGCCCGTCCTGGGACGCGTCCCGTACCTCCACGCCGGGCAGCAGCGTGGCCGCGGCGTCGGCCCCGTCGACCGTCCGTTCGTAGAGCAGGTCGTAGATCCGTGCGATCGTGCCCGCGTCGATGGCCTTGTGCAGCTGCCACTGGCCGGGCACGAGGGCGTCCCGGCGCTGCGGCGTCAGGCCGTGGAAGTAACGGACGTAGTCGGGAGTGAACTGCTCCAGCCCCAGCTTCGAGTACTCCATCGGGGCGAACGCGGGCGTGCGGGTGATCCAGGTGAGGTGCTGCTCGGCGGGCCGCTGGGAGAGCAGCAGGTCGGCGAACACCTCGGCGCCGGACTGGCCCGAACCGATCACGGCGATCCGCCGCAGGGGGGTCAGGCCCGAGCGCCGTTGCAGGTACTGGGCCGCGTGGAACACCCGGGGCGTGGCGATCCCGGCGAAGGCCGCGGGCACGGCCGGCTCGGTGCCGATGCCCAGGACGAGGTGGCGTGCCGACACCACCCGCGTGGACCACTCGGGGGATGTCGGCTCGTCGGGGGAGGTGTTTCGGCTGGTCAGGACGCGGAACAGCTCGGCATCCGGGTCCCACCGGACCGCGTCCACCCGCACGCCGAAGTGGGTGCTGGCGAGGCCGTCGGCGACCCACCGGCAGTAGGCGTCGTACTCGCGGCGCGGGATGTGGAACCGCTCGTAGAAGTAGAAGCGGAACAGCCGGTCGTGGGCCCGCAGGTAGGCCAGGAAGGACCACGGGCTGGTCGGGTCGATGAGGGTGACCAGATCGGCGAGGAACGGCACCTGCAGGGTGGCGTCACCCAGCAGCAGGCCGGGATGCCAGCTGAAGGCGGGGGCCTGGTCGAAGAACGCGGTGCGCAGTCCGGGTACGCCGTCGGCGAGTGCGGCCAGCGACAGGTTGAACGGCCCCAGGCCGATCCCCACGAGATCGTGCACTTCGTCATCCCACGTGTCGGGCCGAGCGGGCCGGGCGGCCTGGGCGACCGCGGCGCGCGGCTGGTCCTGGGGCGCTGCGGGGATGCGGGGCGTCACGGGGCGGCCTCCAGCAGTGGATTCGGGATCCGGACGTAGACCGACTGGGTGGCGACCGGCCCGAACAGCTCGTCGCGGCCGTCGACGCAGGTGCGCAGGTTGCCCTTGCAGGGCAGCGTGCCGGCGGTGAGCAGGGTGTCGACGAGCCGGAGCCGGACCGGCGGCGGACGGTGCTGGGTCGGCTCCGCACGGGCCTGCTCGCCCAGCCGGACCAGCAGGGCCCGCACCCGCCGGAGCAGCCGATGTTCGGCGGCGACGCCGGCAGCACCCAGCGCGCCAATGACGGCCAGCACGTTGTTGACGACCAGATAGTAGATCACGCGGTCCGCCACGAGGTCCTCGTCGAAGACGAGGTCGAGACCGGCCGCGAAGTCCGGGATCAGGCGTTCGGCGGCGTCAGCGGCCGAGGTCGCGAGGTAGTAGCCCTGGCTGTCGCGGTACCACCCGGCGACGGGCCAGCCGTCCGCGTCCAGTGTCAGCAGGGTGTTCTGCAGGTGCGCCTCGACTCCCACGCCGCAGTGCAGGTAGAGATCGATCACCGGGGCGACAAGGACGGCCAGATAGCGCTCGAACCAGCTCAGGGCCAGCTCCGCCACCGGCGCGTGGCCGCGGTCGGCCAGGTGGAGCAGAAGCTCGGGCAGCATCGCGGCGCGGGCCCGGCCGCGGCTGTCCGCGGCCCGATCGGGACGGGCGGAGACGAGCGCGGACAGGCCCACGGCCCGGTCGGTCGGGCCGAAGGGGTTGATCCGGACCGCGGTTTCCAGCCCGATCGCGCCAGGGCCATGCCCACCCTCGCCGCTGTGGTCGCCCGGGCCGGTCCCAGCACCGTCCGGATGGGTCACGGCCACCCAGCCGGGCTCGCCGATCAGGTGGAACGACGGGTGCCGGTTGGCGACCGGGCGGGCGAGGCCGGCGTCGAGCAGGCGGCTGACCATCTCCGCCAGGCGGAGCTCCCCCAGATGGAGGACCCGCCGGGAGTTCGTGATTCGCAGGCCCAGGGAGAGCTTGAGCATCACGGGGCTGTCCGGCCGCCAGACCGTGCGCAGCGACGTCGTGGCGTACCAGGGGGGGCCCGCCGGGCCGAGGTCCACGAGGCGCCCATCGGCGAGCAGCTCGGCGACGGCGCCGGCTCCCTGGCGCGTCACCTCCTCGGCCTGCCAGGGATGAGCGGGAACCACCAGGTAGCCGGAGGGGGCGTAGCGGGAGGGGGCGTGGCCGGAGGTGACGTAGCGGGAGGGGGCGTGGCCGGAGGTGACGTAGCGGGAGGGGGCGTGGCCGGAGGGGGCGTGGCCGGAGGGGGCGCCGATCCCGCCGGACAGCGTCGCGAACAGCTCGGCGAGGCACTGCCGACCGCGACCGTGGGCTCCCCGGACGGCGGCCGGGGCCGAGCCGACCATGGTCACGATGGCGGGATGCGCGGCGAACCAGCGCAGCGGGAACGACCCGCCCCGCTCGGGTGAATAGGTGGCGAGGGCCTGGTCCGAGGAGCCCTCCCGGGCCTGGGCGGCGGGGTGGAACGGGTGACCGCTGACGGACGCCTGCTCGGCGACCAGGAACGGCGCCGACGGCCGGTCCGCGGGCGGCTCCTCCGCCTGGCGGGCCCGCAGGTGGCCGGCCATCCTCCGGGTCGAGTCGATCATCCGTACCAGGGCGTCCGCGCCCGCGGCGGCCGGCAGCCCCCGCTCGGCGGTGATCTCCCGCACGAGCAGCGCGGCCAGCAGGCCCGAGTCGAGCGCCCGCGGCGCGCCCCCGGCACCGGCACCGGGGGCCACGAGCTCCACGGGACCGAAGCGGTGCCACCCGCAGGCGGAGCGGTGTCGCACCGCGGCCCGCACCGACAGGCCAGACGCGGGCAGCCCGAACCGCACCGTGGAGGCGTCCGGCTCCAGGGCTATCCCGGCCTCCCGCAGCCAGCAGCGCAGCAGCGTCTCCAGGGCCAGCTCGTCGGCGATGTCGGCGGCGGGGCGGGTCTCTGCGGTCACCGCTCGGTCCGATCGGGGGAAGTGTGCGCGCCGCGCAGGAGGTCGCCGGTCGCCACGACGAGGGCGAGCAGCGCGTCGACGTCGGCGGTGGTGGCGTCTGGATTGAGCAGGGTGAGCTTCAGGTACACCGCCCCCTCGGGCCCCAGGCGGGTTCGCCCGACCACGGCTCGCCCGTCGATGAGCAGCGTGCGGCGGAGGAGGGCGTTGAGGGCGTCCGGCTGCTCCGGGGCCGGCGGCAGGTAGCGGAAGACGACGGTGGTCAGCGTCACCGGCCGCGCGAGCTCGAGCCGGGGGTGCGCCCGGACGACCCGTTCCGCGTGCCGGGCCTGCTCGTGGCAGGCGTCGACCCGGGCACCGAGCCCCTCCCGGCCGAGGGCCCGCAACGTGACCGCGATCGGGAAGCAGTCGGCGCGCCGCGTGGTCCGCAGGTTGCGGTCCAGCAGACTGGTGAAGCCGGCCTCCTCGTCGTCGTCGGAACGCAGGTACTCCGCGTCCGGGACCCGCAGGCTGGGCCAGCCGTCCGGCCGCGGGCACAGGAAGACGCCGGCAGGGGTCGGCTGCCAGCCCAGTTTGTGCAGGTCCAGCGCGACCGAGTCGGCGCTCGCGATCCCGGCCAGCAGGCCCGCCAACCGGCGGGAGAAGAGCACCCCGCCGCCGTAGGCGGCGTCCACGTGCAGCCACACGGGCCGTCGGTGCTCCCCGACGGCCGCGGCGATCTCGGCGAGCGGGTCGATCGCGCCCGCGTCGGTGGTGCCCGCCGTGGCGACGACGACCGCCGGTCCCGGGTGCTCGCCGAGCGCCCGGCGCAGCAGGTCGGTCCGCATCCGGTCCTGGTCATCGGTGGGTATGACCAGGACCGGCGGATCGGCGATGCCGAGGACGGCGGCGGCTCGGTCGATGGACAGGTGCGCGGCCGCCGAGCGGAAGACCCGCGGGCGTCCGCCGCCAGCGCCGCCGAGGGTGTTGAGGTGGTCCCGGGCGAGCAGCAGCCCCATGAGGTTGGACTCGGTACCCCCGGTGGTGATCGTGCCGGTGGCGCGCGCGGGGTCGAACCCGACCAGCTCCGCCAGGGCGGCGACGACCTCGGTCTCGACCGTGGTCGCCGCGGGTGCCTGGTCCCACGAGTCGAGGGAGGGGTTCAGCGCGCTCACCGCGAGGTCCGCGGCGACCGCGACCGGCAGCGGCGGGCAGTGCAGATGGGCGGCGCAGCGGGGATCCGCCGGATCGGCCGAGCCGGCGGCGAGGGCGCCGACCAGCCGGGCCAGGGCACGCGCGCTCCCCTCCCCGGCCTCGGGAACAAGCGCGGCCGGGGAAGAGGAGACGCCCAGGGCCGCCTGGACGTCGGCGCGCACCCGGGCGGGACCGCCGGCGGGCAGCGGACCGCCTCGCTGGCGGCGCCCCTCCTCGAGGGCGGACAGGACCACGGCGACGAGCCCGGCGAGATCCCGCTCGGGCTCGGGCGGCCCGGTCACCGGTCGTGGGGTCCGGAATCGGGACGCGCCTGGGCGCCGCGGACGGCCGCGTCCACCGCGTCCGCGAGGATCGACAGCGCCAGCTCGGCCTGATCCTGGCTGAGGGTCAGCGGCGGCAGGAGCCGCACGACGGCGCTGTGCCGCCCGCCGAGCTCGACGATCAGGCCCCGGCGCAGGCACTCGGACCGCACGGCCGCGGCCAGCCGGGGCGCGGCGGGATAGGCGCCCACCGCGTCCGCCGGCCCGGCGGGATCCACGATCTCGGCGCCGAGCATCAGGCCGCGGCCACGGACGTCACCCACCTGCGGATGGTCCCGCGCGATCTCCATCAGGCCGGCGAGCAGGCGGGCGCCCGTCTGGGCGGCGTACTCGTCGAGCTGGTCGGCCCGGACGCGGCGCAGGGTGGCGGTGCCCGCGGCCATCGCGAGCTGGTTGCCGCGGAAGGTGCCGGTGTGCGCGCCCGGCTCCCAGCCGTCCAGCTCGGCGCGATAGGCGATGACCGCCATCGGCAGGCCCCCGCCGATCGCCTTGGACATCACCAGGATGTCGGGCGCGATCCCGCTGTGCTGGGCGGCCCAGAACCGCCCGGTGCGTCCGACCCCGGTCTGCACCTCGTCGAGGATCAGCGGGATGCCGCGGCGCTGGGTGATCTCCCGGATGGCGCGCAGCCAGTGGTCGGGCGCGGGCACCACGCCGCCCTCGCCCTGCACGGCCTCGACGATGAGCGCGGCGGGGCTCGTCACACCGCCGAGCGGGTCATCCAGCAGCCGCTCGATGTAGCGCAGGGACAGCTCGACGCCATCCGGGCCGGGGGTGCGGGCGGGGTCGGAACCCACGCCGAACGGGCACCTGTACGAGTGCGGAAACGGCAGCCGCACCACCGGTGCGCCCGGCGGCAGCGGGCTCTTGACGGCGACGTTGCCGGTCACCGCGAGTGCCCCCGCCGTCATGCCGTGGTAGCCGCCGGTGAAGGCCAGGATGGTCTGGTTACCGGTGACCGTCTGCGCGAGCTTGAGCGCGGCCTCCACGGCGTCGGCACCGCTGGGACCGCAGAAGTGCAGCTTCACGTCGTCGCCGAGGCCCGGGGGCAGGCAGCCGCGCAGCTCCTCGGTGAAGGCGTCCTTCTCCGGGGTCGCGAGGTCGAGGGTGTGCAGCGGCGCGCCCCTGGCGAGGGTCTCGGTGATCGCCCGGACGACGTCCGGATGGTTGTGGCCGAGGGCCAGCGTGCCGGCGCCGGACAGGCAGTCCAGGTAGGCCCGGCCGTCCGCGCCGTGGATCGTGGCGCCCTGGGCGCGCACGGGCACGATCGGGAAGGTCCGGGCGTAGGTGCGAGCTGCGGACTCGCGCGCTCGTTGCCGCTCGAGGATCGCGGCCGGGTCCAGCGTGGGTGTGATCCGACCCAGGCTGGTGCCGTTTCGAGCGGAAATCGTCATCCTGGGCGACTTCCTTTCGAGCGGATCGGGTGCAGGGCAGCCTAACCTAAGCCGTGCTCTGATCGTCGCCCCGAGCGAGGCCTGGGTCGCGCTGAGCACCATCGGGCGGGGGTTTCCATAGTCCGCTTCGATGCCCGCTGTCGTCGCAAAATGACTGGTCCCGGGACAAGCGGCGGCTCCGGCCGGGCACCCCGCCCCCGGGCCGGAAATCTTGACGGACTGGACTACGCCGGTGGGCGTGTCCCGAACAGGCCCGATCGGGGGGCCATGAGGGGGTGCCTGGAATGGAGCTGCCTCCGTCCGCGGCGGGGCTGCGGGCGCTGCCGGCGCAGCACCTGCCGCCCCGGGTCCTGGCGGCGGTCCGCGCTCCGACCCGGGGCGGGGAGGAGTTCAGCGCCTACCTCTACGACCCCGCGGTCGCGGCCGGCAACGCCGCCGCCCTGCGCGACTGTCTGCCCGACTGGGCCGCGGTCTGCTACGCGGTGAAGGCCAACGGCTTCCCGCCGATCCTCGACGCCCTGCTGGGCGGTCCCGCCGGACCCGCCGGACCCGCCGGACCGCCCGCACCGTCCGGGACCGCGTCTGCCGGCTCGCCTGCTGGCCCGTCCGGAGTGGACGGCTTCGAGGTGTCCTCCGCGCGGGAGGTGCGGGCGGCGCTCGCGGCCTACCGGCGGGTGGCCCCCACCCGGCCGCCGCTGCTGGTCGCGTCCGGACCGGCGAAGTCGGCCACCCTGCTGGGCACGCTCGTCGAGGCGGGCGTGTCCGTGATCAACGTCGAGAGCATCGGCGAGCTGCGCCGGCTGGAGGCGGTGGCGGCCAGGCTGGGCCGGCGGGTCGACGTCGCGGTACGGGTGAACCCGGCGCGCGTGCGGCTCGCGGGCACCCTCCAGATGGGCGGGCGGCCGAGTGCCTTCGGCGTCCCGGAGCCGGACGTCCCCGCGGTCCTGGCCGTGGCCGCGCGCCTGCCCCACCTCGACGTGGTCGGATTCCACGTCCACGCCGTGTCCGGCAACCTCGACGCGGTCGCCCATCTGGACTACGTGCGGTGGTGCCTGGACTTCGCCGCACGCGCCGCGGTGGACGCCCGGATCGAGCTGCGCCTGGTTGACGTGGGGGGTGGCTTCGGGGTGCCGTTCGAGCCGGACCGGCGTGGCGAGCGGCCTTTCGACCTGGCCCGTTTCGGGGAGGGCTTGGCCCGGCTGACCGCTCCCGGTGAGGCCCGGGTGCTGTTCGAGCCCGGCCGGCTGCTCGTCGCCGACTGTGGCTGGTACGCGGCCGAGGTGATCGACGTCAGGCACTCGTACGGGACGGACTTCGTCATTCTGCGCGGTGGCATCCACCACTTCGCGCTGCCGACCTCGTGGGAGATCGTGCACAACTTCGCGGTGGTGCCCCGGACGGACTCCCACCCGGAGGGCGAGCAGCGTCCTGTCACGGTCGTGGGCGAGCTGTGCACCCCGGAGGACACCCTGGCCCGGGACGTCCGCACCGGACCCGTGCGGCCCGGCGATGTCGTCGTGTTCCCGATGGCCGGCGCCTACGGCTACGAGTTCGCACTCGCCGAGTTCCTTGGCCACCCCCGGCCGCGGCGGGTCCTGCTGCGGTCGGGGGCGCGCGGCGGGCTCAGAGCAGTCGGGTCGTGATCGTCGCGGGTGTCCCGCGGGTGCCCGTCCGGCGTCCGCCCGGGGCACCGGAGGCTGACGAACGGTCACGTCCCGGGGTGCCGCCGGGCGGCGGCGGGGACCCCACCCGGGCGGCTCGCGGCGGCGCGGATCCGCTGGCTGCGGACGGGTCGGCCGTCCCCGGCTGGCCCGAGCGCCCATGGCCCATGCCCGTGCCCGCCTCCGCCTGGGCCGGGCTCCGGGCCTGAGCCGTCGGCGCCCGCGGATCCGTCCGGATCCGGCGTGAGCCCGTCGACAGCGGCCCGCGGGCGATGGATGCCCGGCTGGTCCCCCGCCGCACCGTCCGAGCCCGTGGCGCCACTCGTGGCCGCGGCCGGCACCGGCAGGTCGAACCACAGGTACTTGCCGCCCTCGGCGGCCACCGTGCCCCAACTGCCGGCCAGGGCGTCGAGGACGAGCAGGCCTCGCCCGCCCTCGGCATCGGGAGCGGCGGTGCGCCGCTGCGGCAGCACGGTCGAGGTGTCGGACACCGAGGCGTGGATCAGCCCGGGCCGCATCTCGATGAACAGCCACAGGGGCGGCTCACCGTACTTGACGGCGTTGGTCACCAGCTCACTGACCAGCAGCTCCGCCGTGCCACGGACATCCTCGGAAAGCCGAGCCAGCCGCATGCCCTCCCGCAGCACCCGGCGGGCCTGCGGGACGGCGGAGGGAAGATACGGAAGCTCGGCGAGGATGTGGGTTGCGGGTGGGCAACGCGACGTCGCCTGCCGCACCACGTCCATCGGGACCGAAGACGCGCTCATCGACCACCAAGCCTGAACAACGAGGACATCGATGGTCGGTGTACCCGCTGGGGACGGATTGAAGCGTCGGTATCCGGATCGCGCGGGTTGCACCGATGCCCATCCGGCATTCGATCTTCCCGTGACTGCGTGACCTGCGGATTCCCTTCGCGGCCAAGCGCGGACCGGCCACGGGACGTGACGCTCGTCGCGATCCGCCGATCAGCCGGGGACCCGCACCACCAGGATCGCGACATCGTCGCGCAGGTTGCCCCCGGCGAAGCGCTCGGCAGCGTGCAGTACCCGGTCGGCGATGCCCTGCGCGGTCAGCCCGGCACACTCGCCGACGGCCGCCAGCAGGCGCTCCTCACCGAGCAGGTCCCGGCCGTCCCGCGCCTCGATCACGCCGTCGGTGTACAGCACCAGCGACTCCCCGGGACGCAGGGTGATCTCGACGCCGGGGAAGGAGACCTCGTCGTCGTCGAGCACGCCGAGCAGGGTGCCGGGCCGGCCGACCAGCGACGCGCGCCCGTCGGCGTGCAGCACCACCGGCTGTGGATGCCCGGCGAGGAACAGTCGCAGCCCGAACCCGGAGTCCGCCGGCCCGGTGACGGACGCCGCCGCCAGCGTGCAGAAGCGGCCCTGGCCCAGGGGGTGCGACGCGGCGGCCTCACGCAGCGTGCGGTTCAGCTCCAGCAGCACCTCGCCGAGATCGGTGCCGCGGCCGGTGAGCAGGCGCAGCACCGCGCGGGCGACACCGGTCACGGTCGCGGCCTCCGCACCCTTGCCGCAGACGTCACCGATCGCGATCGTCCAGCCGAGCGGACCCCACAACAGGTCGAAGAAGTCGCCGCCGACGTCCAGGCCGGCGGACTGCGCGGCGCCGTACGCGGAGCCGAGATCCAGGCCATCGATCCGCGGCAGGTCCGGCGGGCGCAGCCCGGCCTGCAACGTGCCGGCGAGCTCGACCTGGCGGCTGTAGAGCCGGGCGTTGTCGATGGCGAACGACGCCCGCCGCGCGAGGTCCGCGAGCAGATCGACCTCGTCCGCGGCGAAGGCGTTGCCGTCGGTGCGCCCGAGGGCGAGGACGCCCAGCAGGCGGCGGCGCGCCTTGAGCACCATCACCAGCGCCGGGCCGCCCAGCGCGGTCAGCGAGTGCACCCGGTCCCCGCTGGCGGCGCGCACGGCCGCCATCAGCGGCCCGGTCGGGTCCGCGGCGGCGATCTCCAGCGCGCCGGCCCTGCTCTCCTCGGCATGCGTGGCTGACCACAGCGCCGGGTCGGCGTTCTCCCGGTGCAGGTAGACGGCGCACCACTGGGCCAGGCGCGGTACTGGCAGGCGGGCCAGCAGGGCCAGCGAGTGACCGAGTTCGAGGGTGCCGGCGAGCAGGTCGGACGCCTCGGCCAGGAACGACAGCATGCCGATGCGCCGTTCCTCGGCCCGGCGCATGTCACCGCCGCCGAGCGCGAGCGCCATCCAGCGGCTGATCATCCGGATCCGCTCGAGGTCCGGCGGGGCGAACCCGACCCCGGGCACCGGCCACAGCAACAGTTCGCCGAGGCTCTCCTGAGTGGGATCGAGGGGGAAGGACATCGCCTCGGCGTCCTCGCCGACGACGCCCAGGATGGCCACGGACTCGGCCCGCCCCCCGTCGCGACCGGGCCGGCGCACGAGCGCCGCGGTGACGGCGAGCGCGTCGACGAGCTGGCCCAGCAGCTCGCCGACCTCGCCCTCGGCGGTGAGCGCCCGCGCGGTGTCGCGCGCGATGAGCCGCGGCGGCCGGGCCTGGACGGGCACGCTGAGGCTCTCCTCGGGCAGGGGGCTGCCCTCGCCGGCGCTCTCCGGGGCGCCGAGGCGGAACCAGACGGTCTTGCCACCACGGTGGTGCTCGGTGCCCCAGCTCGTCGCCAGCGCGTCCACGAGGGCGAGGCCGCGGCCGTCCTCGCGCAGCCCGTCAGCGCCGAAGTCGGCCTCCTCGGGGAACGCGGACGGCGGGCGCGGGACGTCGACCTTCTTCACCCGTGCCATCCCGATGCGGACCGGGTGGCGGTCGGCCACGCCCACCCGCACGCCCGGGCCCTCCTGGCGGACGTCGACCGTGGCGGAGGTGCCCGCGTGCACCACGACGTTGGTGACAAGCTCTGTGACCAGCAGGAGCGCGGAATCGAGGAGGTCGTCGTCCAGGCGGCCGCGTAGTGCCTCGAGCACGAAGCGTCGAGCCGATCGGGGGGAGTCGGGCGTGGGCGGCAGCGTGATGGCGTGTGTCGAGGTCGCCGGACCCCCTCCTGCGCCGGTCATGTCGTTCAGTCTCTCCTGCGTTGTCCGTCGTGAGGCGGATACTGGCGGCTGGTGTCACCTGTCCACCGACGCCCGCCACGCCGGTGCCCCGAGGAGACCGCCCCTGGCCCGGGCAGCTCCGCCCGGCCCGTCGTCCGAGACGATCGTGCCGACCGAGCTCAGCTAGGAGACCGATGAGTGCCACTGACGACCAGCAGTCCCCGGCCCGCCGCGATCCAGGCATGCCCGGCCGTGACGCTACCGCGACCATCGTCCCCCATGCACCGGGCGAGGCGGATGCCCCCCGTGGCTCGGATGTCGCCCGCGCCACTCTGACGGCGCCCACGCCGTCGGACGAGCTGATCGACGATCTCCTCTACGGGCTGGCCAAGCTGTGTGAGGGCGACTTCTCGACCCGGCTGTCGAGCCGGATCTCCGCCCGGGACGGCGTCGCCGGCGAGGTCGTCCGCCGGTTCGATGAACTGGCCGCCCTGCAGGAGCGGCATGCCCGGGAGCTCGCCCGGGTCAGCAAGGTGATCCGCCGGGACGGCCGGCTGACGCTGCGGATGGAGGACCTGGACAGCCCCGGCGGCTGGTCCGACATGACGCAGGCGGTGAACTCGCTCATCGACGACCTGGCCCGGCCGACCCACGAGGTCGCCCGGGTCATCGCCGCGGTGGCCGAGGGCGACCTGTCGCAGCACATGGCGCTGGAGATCGCCGGGCAGCCGGTGCGTGGCGAGTTCCTGCGGATCGGCACCACGGTGAACACGATGGTCGACCAGTTGTCGTCGTTCGCCGACGAGGTCACCCGGGTGGCGCGCGAGGTCGGCACCGAGGGCAACCTGGGCGGGCAGGCCAAGGTCAAGGGCGTCTCGGGGGTCTGGCGGGACCTGACCGAGTCGGTGAACTCGATGGCGGGCAACCTGACCAGCCAGGTCCGCAACATCGCCCAGGTCACCACCGCGGTGGCGCAGGGCGACCTGAGTCAGAAGATCACCGTCGACGCGCGCGGCGAGATCCACGAGCTGAAGTCGACCATCAACACGATGGTGGACCAGCTCTCCGCGTTCGCCGACGAGGTTACCCGGATGGCCAAGGAGGTCGGCACCGAGGGCAAGCTCGGCGGCCAGGCACAGGTCAAGGGGGTGTCCGGGGTCTGGCGGGACCTCACGGACTCCGTCAACGTCATGGCCGGCAACCTGACGACACAGGTCCGCAGCATCGCCGAGGTGGCGGCGGCGGTGGCCCGCGGCGACCTGACACGGCAGATCACCGTCGACGCCCGCGGCGAGGTCGCGGGCCTCGCGCACACGCTCAACACGATGGTCGACCAGCTCTCGTCGTTCGCGGACGAGGTCACCCGGGTGGCCTGGGAGGTCGGTACCGAGGGCAACCTGGGCGGCCAGGCGCACGTCCGCGGGGTCTCCGGGGTCTGGCGGGACCTGACCGAGTCGGTGAACTCGATGGCGGGGAACCTCACCAGCCAGGTCCGCAACATCGCCCTGGTGGCCACCGCGGTGGCCCGGGGTGACCTCTCGCAGAAGATCACGGTCACCGCCCAGGGTGAGATCCTGGAGCTCAAGGACACCCTGAACACGATGGTCGACCAGCTCTCGTCGTTCGCGGACGAGGTCACCCGGGTCGCCCGCGAGGTCGGCACCGAGGGGGCGCTGGGCGGCCAGGCGCACGTGCGCGGCGTCTCCGGCGTCTGGCGGGACCTGACCGAGTCGGTGAACTCGATGGCGGGCAACCTGACCAGCCAGGTCCGCAACATCGCCCTGGTCACCACGGCGGTCGCCCGCGGCGACCTGTCCCAGAAGATCACCGTACCGGCGCAGGGCGAGATCGCCGAGCTCAAGGACACCGTCAACACGATGGTGGACCAGCTGTCCTCGTTCGCCGCCGAGATCACCCGGGTCGGCTGGGAGGTGGGCGTCGAGGGCAAGCTCGGCGGTCAGGCGACGGTCGCCGGTGTCGCCGGCACCTGGAAGGACCTCACCGACAACGTCAACCAGCTCGCCACCACGCTGACCATTCAGCTCCGGGCGATCGGTGACGTGTCCACCGCCGTCACCCGCGGTGACCTCACCCGGTCGATCACGGTCGAGGCCGAGGGCGAGGTCGCCGAGCTCAAGGACAACATCAACCAGATGATCGCCCGGCTGCGGGAGACCACCGAGGTCAACGCGCAGCAGGACTGGCTCAAGTCGAACCTGGCCCGCATCGGCAGCAAGATGCAGGGTCAGCGTGACCTGTACGCGGTCTGTCAGATGATCATCAGTGAGATGACGCCGGCGGTGGGCGCCCAGCAGGGCACCGTCTACCTGCTCGACTTCATCGAGGGCGACAAGCTGCGCTACGTGGCCGGCTACGGCTCGGTGCCGCGGCGGCGCTCGGACGGCACCTTCCTGTTCGGCGAGGGCCTGATCGGGCAGGCGGCGCTGGAGCGCAACCGGATCCGGGTCGAGCACGTGCCCGCCGGCTACCTCAACATCCGCAGCGGCCTCGGTGAGGCGCCGCCGTGCGACCTCGTCGTCGTCCCGGTCGTCTTCGAGAACCAGGTGCTCGGCGTCATCGAGCTGGCGTCGTTCACCCCGTTCTCCGAGCTGCACCTGACGCTGGTCGACCAGCTCGTGGACACCATCGGCGTCGTGCTCAACACGATCATGGCGAACGCCCGCACCGAGGAGCTGCTGGCCCAGTCCCAGCGGCTCACCCAGGAGCTGCGGTCGCAGTCGGTGGAGCTCCAGCGCACCAACAACGAGCTGGAGGAGAAGGCCCAGCTGCTGGAGGACAAGAACCGCGAGATCGAGCTCGCCCGCATCGGCCTGGAGGAGAAGGCCGAGCAGCTTGCGCTGTCCTCGCAGTACAAGACGGAGTTCCTGGCCAACATGAGCCACGAGCTGCGCACCCCGCTGAACAGCCTGCTCATCCTCGCCAAGCTGCTTGCCGACAATCCCGACGACAACCTGTCGCAGAAGCAGATCGACTTCGCCGAGACGATCCACTCGGCCGGTACCGAGCTGCTCGGGCTGATCAACGACATCCTGGACCTGTCGAAGGTCGAGGCCGGGAAGATGGACGTCGACGCGACCACCGTGCGCACCGGCGCACTGTGCGACGCGGTTGCCACCGTCTTCGGCCCGATCGCGGACGAGAAGGGCCTCGCGTTCGAGGTCAACCTCGCCCGGGACGTCCCGGCCGAGTTCGTCACCGACGAGCAGCGCCTCCAGCAGGTGCTGAAGAACCTCCTGTCGAACGCGGTGAAGTTCACCGACAGCGGCACCGTCCGCCTCGACGTCACCCTCGCTCGGCCGGACCTGCCGCACCTGGCCAGCCACCTGCGCTCCGCCGGCACGGTGCTCTCGTTCGCGGTCAGCGACACCGGCATCGGGATCGCCGCCGAGAAGCTCCGCATGATCTTCGAGGCGTTCCAGCAGGCCGACGGCACGACCTCCCGTCGCTATGGCGGCACCGGTCTCGGGTTGTCCATCAGCAAGGAGATCGCCCGCCTGCTCGGCGGCTCGATCGCCGTGTCCAGCGCGGTCGGGCGCGGCAGCACCTTCACCCTCTACCTGCCGACGGTGCCGCTCGCGCAGATGCCGGCGTTCGGCGTCACGCCCGGCGAACCCGACGACGTGCTGATGATCGTCGGCCCCTCGGAGGGGGCCGTGGGCCGGGTGGGCAGCGACGGCACCGCCTTCGTGCCCATCGGTTCGGCCATCAGCGGGGCGGCTGGCAACGGCGCGGCCGGCAACAGTTCGGCCGTTTCCCTGCCGGCGCGCTCCGCCTCGGCCGGGGCGGCAGGGGCCGGCGCTGACCGAGCGGGGGGCGTTGCGGGCCGCACCGCGAGGCCCGAGGAGGCCTACGCCCTGTCGACCCCCGACACGTCAGCCGGAGGCGAGTCCTCGGGAGGCGCGGCGCCGTCCGGTTCGTCGTCGCAGGCGGGCGGATCGTCGGGCGGCTCCGGTGGGACCGACTACGCGCTGGGCTGGCGGCCGAGCGAGACCGGGGTCGGCACGCCGTTCCTCACCGGCCCGGCCGACACCGGCAGCCGGGGTCCGGCGGCCGACCCGGACGGCTCGGACCCACTCGTCGGGACCACCGTCCTGGTCGTCGACGACGACGTCCGTAACGTGTTCGCGCTCACCAGTGCGCTGGAGATGTATGGAATGCGGGTTCTCTACGCCGACAACGGGCACGACGCGATCCGTACGTTGCAGCAGGACACCGGCCCGGTGCATCTCGTGCTGATGGACGTCATGCTGCCGGGTATGGACGGCAACGAGACGACGTCGATGATCCGGGACATGTCGGCCTTCGCCGAGCTGCCGATCCTCGTTCTGACCGCGAAGGCGATGCCGGGGGACCGGGACAAGAGCATCACCGCCGGCGCGTCGGACTACATCACCAAGCCCGTGGATCTCGACCATCTCCTCGGGGTGATGCGGTCGTATCTGGGTTGATCAGGTCGCGTATGGTGCCCATTCGGGCCTGTATCGGTGGGGCGGTGAGCGGTCGCCCGACGCGATCAGCGATGGTGGTGGGGTGGCGACACCCACCACGGACCGGCAGAGCGGCCGTGAAGGTCGGCAGAGCGGCCGTGAAGGTCGGCAGAGCGGCCGTGAAGGTCGGCAGAGCGGCCGTGAAGGTCGGCAGAGCGACCGTGAAGGAGGAGGCAGGCGGGTGACCGAGCGGACGGGCGGTTTCGTCGACGGCGAAGGCGGGCCGACCACGGAACGGCCCCGCAGCAAGATCCTTCTTGTCGACGACCGCGCCGACAACCTCATGGCGCTGGAGGCGATTCTCGCCTCGCTCGACCAGGATCTCGTCACGGCGTCCTCCGGTGAGGAGGCCCTCAAGCGCCTTCTCGTCGATGACTTCGCCGTGATCCTTCTGGACGTTCAGATGCCGGGAATGGACGGGTTCGAGACGGCTCACCGGATCAAGCAGCGCGGGCGGACCCGGGACACACCGATCATCTTTCTCACCGCGATCGACCGTGAGCCGCACCATGCGTTCCGCGGGTACGCCGTGGGTGCGGTCGACTACATCGCGAAGCCCTTCGATCCGTGGTTGCTGCGCGCCAAGGTGAGTGTGTTCGTCGAACTGTTCGAGAAGAATGAACGGTTGGCGGAGCTGGTCCGCCGGCGTGGGCAGGACTTCGACCTGATGACGGAGATCGCCGAGCGGCTGATCGCGCTCGACGTCCTGCTCGAGGGTGGCGAGGACGGCTCTGACCAGGAGCGGCTCGCCGCCGCCGGGGCCGAGGTCCGTGGCCTGGTCGCCCGGCTCCAGCCCTTCGCCCGCTCCACCAACAACACCTGACGGCACCCCGGCAGCCACCCGCGGAGTAACCCTCTCGGGCACCCGCGGGGGTCCGAGACGGCCAGGTGGTGGCGAGACGCCCTCGGACGGGCCGGCCCCGCGGCCCGTTCGCGGCTCGTTCACGGCTCGTCCCGGACGTCGTCGCGGTTCGTCGTATCGGTCACATCACCCGGTCGCCAGTAAGGGCGACGGACCCGATCGAAGGTGCCAGTGCGTTCGCGTCCGTGCGCCCGTCGTCACCACGACCGTGCCTGTGGGTGTCGAACCGGCTTCACGGCCAGCCCTGACGGTCCGTCTCGGACGGTGATAACGATCGGCGCCGATGCTGAACGGATCCTGTGGACCGAATCGATGCGGCCCGGTTCGCGCTCGGCGCCGATAGCATGGATTTGTCGACCAGATCCGCGCCGGTGCCCGCACGGCCGGTTTGTTGAGCCGTAGGAGGTTTCGGCGTATGGCGATTGCCCGGCGCACTCCCTATGGCCCCGCCGAGTTTGCCCCCGCAACTATCGGGCCGTACTCCGTGGAACGGAAGCTCGTCGATGCCGGCACCGGCCCGGTGTTTCTTGCGCGTAACGACCTCGAGCATCCGGTCCTCGTCAAGGCGATCACCGCTGCCTTCGGGCGGGACGCCGACTTCCGCCGCCGCCTGGAGGAGGACCTGGAGCGGCTGCGGGAGATCGACCCGTTCTGCGTCGCGACCATCCTCGACGTGGACACGACGACGCAGCCGCCCTACGTGGCCGTCGAGTTCGTGAACGCGCCCACCCTGGCCGCGAGCGTCGAGGACGAGGGCCCGTTGTCGGCCGCCGACACGGGCCGCCTTGCGCTGGGGCTCGCGGCCGCACTGACCGCCCTCCATGAGCACGACATTGTCTTCGCGGATTTGAAACCCACCAATGTGGTCCTTTCCGGGCAGGGGATCCGGCTTGTGGACTTCGGCCTCGCCCGGGTTCTGAACGCCGGGTCGGCTGACAATTCAGGGGCATCATCGTCGGGCATCGGGACACTTGCCTTCATCAGCCCCGAACAGGTTCTCGGCCGGGCGGTGACCGCCGCTTCCGACGTTTTTACCTGGGGTGGCGTTCTGCTCTTCGCCGCCACCGGCAGGCCGCCGTTCGGCGGGGGTAACCGCCGTGCGCTCCTGCAGCGCGCGGTCTACGCGGAGCCCGACCTGTCCGCCCTCGAGCCCGACCTGCGCGAGCTGGTCGCCGCCGCGATGCGCAAGGATCCCAAGCGCCGGCCGGAGGCAGCGGAGCTGCTCGAACTCCTCATCGAGGAGTCACCGGAGGCCGGCTCCCACCACCCTCCCGCGGGGGCCGACCACGGCGTCACCCGCGATCTCCTCCCCGTCCTCGCCACGATCTCCACTCCCGTGATCCCGGCGCCCCCCATCGCCGACCGAGCCGACCCGGACGAGCCGGGCGCGGAGGATCGCCGCCTGGGCGACGACGAGGCGGACGGACCCGACGTGGACGACGCCGATGCGGACCCACCGAACGAGGCCACCCCTGACGAGCCCGACGCCGACGCCGAGGCCGTCGTGGCCGCCGAGGTCGAGGACGATGCGCCCGAGGCCGGCATGGCAGGCGCGTCCGGCGCCGCTCCCACGGCTGGGGCTGTTCCCCCGCAGGGTGGGCCCGCGCAGGGTGGGCCCGCGCGCGGTGAACCCGAGCCGGTTCTCGTGCTCGTCCAACGGGCCCTCGGCGAGGCCAGATCCGACTCCTCCGAGGCCAGGTCGGCTGAGATCCGCGCGGATCGGTCGGTCACGGCGACGGCGCTCGCCCGCGCCCTGACCGCCACGGAGACGCCGGGCCGACAGGCAGTCTCAGCAGCGCCCGCGCCCGCCACTCCGGGCGTCCCAGGTGCTGCGAGCGTGGCGTCACCGTCAGCAACCCAGGATGAGGGTGCGCCGGGCTCCCCGGGCGTGGCGGCGGCGACGGGCGGGCTCGACCCGCTGGAGCGGATGCCTTCCAGGCCGGTCCGGGCCGCGCGCCGAGGCTGGCTGTGGCGGGTGCTCTCGCTGGGAGCGGCGTCGTCGGTGCTGGCCACCGTCGGCGTCGTCTCGGTCCTGGACGGGGTGCGGGACCGGGCGGGCGGGCGTGTGTCGCGCAGGGCGGCGGGCTCGGCATTGCGGCTGCTGGACGGGCGACCGGACCTGGCCCGGCAGGTGGCCGTGGCCGCCTACCGAACGTCTCCGACGCAGTCCGCCGCTCGCGCGCTGGTCGAGGCGAGCGCCCGCCAGATCTCGGCCTCGGCCGGAGCCGTCCAGGGCATCGCGCTGAGCGCGGACGGGCGTTACCTGGTGGTGGTCGGGGACTCGGGCGCAGCGGTCTGGGACATCGCCGATCCGGCCGGCGCGCACCAGGTGGCCGACCTGTCGGCGCAGGCCCCGCCGCCGGTGGACCGTCGGCGCCTCGCCGCTGGCGGCCACCGTGCTTCCAAGGGGGTCAGTGCCGCCAGGGCGGTCAGTGCCGCCAGGGCGGTCGTCATCCTGGCGCGTCCGCAGGCGTCGTCGGTGGCGGCTCCGGCCCCGCGTACCATCGTCACGGCGGATGCCGACGGTACGGTCCGGCTGTGGCGGCTGGACCCGCCGCGGATCCTGGCTGATGCCGGTCTCGATCGGATCCGGACCTCGCCCGCCCAGGTGACGGCGCTGGCCGAGATCCGAGGGCACGCCGGCGCGGTGACCGCCCTCGCGGCCGGTGGCGCCGGCCGGACGCTCGCCTCGGCCGGCGCCGACGGAACCATCCGCCTCTGGGATGTCAGCGACCCACAGGCACCGCGGGCGCGGGGTGTGCTGCGGGTGCCGTTCCCCGCGACGACCCTGGCCTACACCCCGGACGGCCGATCCCTCGTCGGGGGCGGACCGGGGTGGCTGGCGGTCTGGGACGTGTCCGACCCGGGCGCCCCACGGCTGCGCGCGGATCGCCTCGCCAACCCGGCCGGTGCCGGTGCCGGTGGTGATCCGGCGGTCGTGCGTGGGCTTGCCGTCAGTCCGGACGGTCGGTGGTTCGTCGCGACGAGCACGTCCGGCGGTCGGGCTGGGGCCGAGGTCTACCTGCTGGATGATCCGCGTGGGCTGCGCCGGCTGTCGTCGATCTCCGGTGTCGCGGCGGCCACGGCGTCCGCCCTTGCGCTGTCCGCGGACGGCGGGGTGCTCGCCCTCGGCGACCAGCCCGGCGAGCTTGGACTGTGGGACATGAGCAGGCCGTCCAACCCGGTGCGCCGTGCCGCGGTTCCCGCTGCCGACGGCACGGGCGCGGGCGTGTTCGGCCAGGCTGGCCCCGCGGCGGGCATGCTCGCCGTCGCCGCCGGTGGTGAGGTCCGGCTGTGGCAGCTCGATCTGCGGGCCGCCCAGGCGGCGGCCTGTGCCCGCGCCGGTGACCCGATCACCCGGGCGCAGTGGCACGCCTACCTCGGCCGTCGGCCCTACCACCCGCCCTGCTGACAGCGGCTGGCCATGGCCGGTGGCTGGCAGTGATCAGCGGCCGGCGGTGATCAGCGGCTGAAGTGGCGGGCGGCCCCGTAGCCGGGGCCCTGCTCGGGTCGCCCGGTGCGCGACGTCCACCGCCACTGCACCGAGATGCGGGGCTCGACGTGACCCGCGACCCGGGGGACCCCGTGCAGCCAGTCGGCCTGCGCCCGGCCACCGAGAACGAGCAGGTCGCCCCCGGCGGGGGAGAGGTCACGCCCGCTGGCGGCGTACGGGTCGTTCAGCAGCCGCCGCCCGGCCGGAAGGTGGCGGGACTTCACCAGGAACGGCCGGCGGGCACCGAGTGTGAGAATGGCGATGATCGTGTCGTCAAGCCAGCGCATCTCCCGGTCGCGGTGCGGGGCCACCGCGTCGTTGCCGTCGCGGTACAGCGACATGCCAAAGCCGTCGAACTCGACGCCGTAGGCCCGCCGCAGCCGCCGGTAGGCCTCCGCCAGGGGTGGGAACGGCACGGGGCCGCCGCGCGGAATCCACGCGCTCAGCCGCGGTTCGGTGACGTGGCGCTCGTAGCGCCACATGGTGCCCTGCCGCCAGGGCAGGCCGTCGCGAAGTGCCCGGTACAGCTCGTCGGCCCCCGGCAGCCAGCCGCGGGCCACATCGACCCAGGACCGGTCGTCCAGCCAGATCCGCTCCGTCCGCCCGGCAGGGTCGCCGCCGACGTCCGTCATGCCCTGACGCTACCTCGACGAGGCCACCCGACCGTGGGCCCGTCCGGGCCGGCCTGACCAGGTGCGCGGGCGCGGGTCACCGGACCCCGTCCCACGACGGCGTAACGTGCTCGCCTATGCGTTCCAGTGCGGCGGCATGAGCGGCCGTTCCCCCGAGGCCGCCGCCGGGCACAGCGGGGCGGCGGGACCTGACCGTGACGTGCACCGGCTCACGGAGGTCGTCACCCGGCTGCGCCGGGTCCTGCGCACCAGCATCCGCACCGATTACGCCTGGGAGTCCCTGCCGATGGCGCAGGTGGAGCTGCTGCAGTGCCTCGCCGAGCGCGACGGTACGCGGGTCGGTGAGCTGGCTGTCCTGCTGCGGCTCGCGCCGAACAGCGTCTCGACGCTCGTCCAGGCCCTTGCCGACGTCGGCTACCTGCATCGTGAGCGGGACCCCGCCGACCGGCGGGCCGCGCTGCTTCGCCTCACCCCTGCCGGGGCGGCCGCGCTCGGTGGCTGGCAGCGGGCGCACGAACGGCGGCTCGGGGTGGCGCTGGCGCGCCTCGACGAGCATGACCGCGCGGCCATCCTCGCGGCGCTGCCGGCCCTGTCGAACCTGGTCGAGGAGCTCGGCGACCGTGGCGGTGAGCCGGCGCCCTGAGCGGGCAGCCGGGCGTCAGGCGCCGGCCGCCGCGCGTCAGGAGCGCACCAGCCGGGCGATGGCCTCGGTCGCCTCGCGCAGCTTCTCCTCGGCGACCGGGCCGCCCTCCGCCGCCGCGTGGGCGACGCAGTGCGCGAGATGGTCCTCCAGCAGGCCGAGGGCGACCGACTGCAGGGCGCGGGTCGCGGCCGAGACCTGGGTGAGGATGTCGATGCAGTACTTGTCCTCGGTGATCATGCGCTGCAGGCCGCGGACCTGCCCTTCGATTCTCCGCAGCCGGGCGGTGTACTCGTCCTTGGAGTTGGTGTAGCCGTGCATGCACCGCGCCTTCCCCCAGGGTGACCCAACCCCCCTACGGTACGCGGGAGGAGACCGGGCCGGGTCTCGCCGCCGCGAGCCAGGACCGCCAGCCGCCATACGTGGTGATGTCCACCGCCCCGTCCACCACAGCCGCGGACTCGCAGAGGAAGCCGAGGGTGGGGCCACCGGCGAGGTCGACCGTGCCGATCGCGAGCGGAACCGGGACGCCGAGCAGGAAGGTGCCGGCCGCCTCGACCGGCAGTCGCCACACCTCGGCCTCGACCGCGCCGCCGCCGGTCGTGACCCGCAGCAGGCCCGGCCGCCCGGAGCCAGGCCCGGGCAGCGCGTAGAGGCGGTACCGCGGCAGGGTCCGGTCTCGGCGCAGCAGCACGGCGCCGAGACGGGTCAGCTCTCCGTTGCGGGGCTGGCCGGCGAGGTGCGCGCCGACGACGGCGAGGTCGAGGAACCCGGCCGGCGTCCGCCCGCGTACCGGTGTGCCAGCCGATGGTGTCACCGGTGCCGGTGGACCAGGAGGTACCGGTGGAGTCAGAAGGGCCGAGGGCGCCTGAGGGATCGAGGGTGCCTGAGGGGTCGGGGGTGCAGGGGGCGCGAGCGGGCGGCCGGTGGCACCGACGGGCAGCCCGGCGCGGCGGTGCAGATCGGCCGCCAGGTCGGCGAGAAGGTCGTCCCGGCCCGCGGGGGCCAGGAGGGTCAGCCCGTGCGGCAGCGTCCCGGCGAAGCCGACGGGTACGGCCACCGCGGCCAGATCCAGCAGGTTCGCGAAGGTCGTGTACCGCCCGAGCCTGGCGTTCAGCCCGACCGGCTCGGCCAGCACCGCGGCGAGCGGATACGTCGTCGGCACCGTCGGCAGCACCAGCACGTCGATGTCGCGCCACACCTCGCCCGCCGTCCGGTGCAGCGCGCGCAGCCGGGACAGCCCGCGGAAGGTGTCGGCGCCCGTGATCGCTCCACCCGGCTCCAGTACCGACCGGACGACCGGATGCGTCTGGTCAGGATGGGCCAGGACGAACTCGCCGACCGAGGCGAACCGTTCGGCCAGCCATGGCCCGCCGTACAGCAGCTCGCCGGCGGCCAGGAACGGCGTGAGGTCCACGGGCACCGGGCCATCATCGCCCGTCTGGAGCAGCCCGATCCCGCGCTCGTAGACCGCTCGGGCCCCCTCGTCCCCGAAGAAGGTCAGGTCCTCCGCCCGGGCCACCCCGATCCGGACCCGGCTGGTCCGGGCGGTCCGCAGCAGGGGCGCGGGCGGGCGCGGGTGGGGCATCGCCCCTTCGGGCCGGACGAGCGGTAGTCGGCGGGAGTACGGGTCCGCGGGGTCGTAGCCGTTCATGACGGAGAGCACCAGGCGGGCGTCCGGGACGCTGAGCGCGAAGACGCTCAGGCAGTCCAGCGACCGGCAGGCGGGGACGAGCCCCCGGGTGCTCACCAGGCCACGCGACGGCTTCACCCCGACGACGTTGCACAGCGCCGCCGGGACCCGGCCCGATCCGGCGGTGTCGGTGCCGATCGCGAAACTGACCAGGCCGACCGCGACGGCGACGCCCGAACCCGAGCTGGACCCACCCGCGATCATGGTCGGGTCGAACGGCGAGACGGGCGTGCCGTAGGGGGAGCGGGCCCCGGTCAGGCCGGTCGCGAACTGGTCCAGATTCGTCTTGCCGACGCACACCGCCCCGGCGGCCAGCAGTGCCGCGACGCCCGGGGCGTCGTCCACCGGTTCGGTGGCGAACCCCGGGCACCCGGCCGTCGTCGGCAGGCCGGCGACGTCGATGTTGTCCTTCACCGCGAAGGGCAGCCCGAACAGGGCGGGCAACTCGGTGGTGGATGCTGGGCCGCGGGAGGCATGACGCCGGGTGTCCAGGGCCGCGTCCAGCGTTGCCGCCCGGGCCAGGGCCGCCTCCCGCGGTACCAGGGAGATCCACACGCCGTCATCGCCGCGGGCCTCGATCCGGTCGTAGACGGCCGCGATCACGTCGGTGACCCGCAGGTCGCCGTCCAGGTACGCCGACCGCAGCACGGTGGCCTGAAGGTCGGTGGCCTGCAGGTCGGCGGACGGCGATTCGGCGGCCTGCGATTCGGTCGACTGTGGGGCGGCGGAGCGCGGGTCGGAACTGTCGATCACCATCGGCGGGCCGGGCGCGGTCAGCCGGCGGCGACGGCCGTGGTGACCGCCGTCCGCACCGCGTCCGAAGTCGCCACAGCGCCGAAGACCCCGCCCTGCATGGTCACCATGTGCAGGGCGGCCGCGTGGTTGCCCGGGTCGGTCGCGCCCGTGCAGTCCGACAGCAGCAGGCACTCGTAGCCGCGGTCGTTGGCGTCCCGCATCGTCGTGTGGACGCAGACGTCGGTGGTGATCCCGGTGAGGATGATGTGGGTGATGCCGTGCCGGCGCAGGACGAGGTCCAGGTCCGTCGCGTAGAACGAGCCCTTGCCCGGCTTGTCGATCACGATCTCGCCGGGCAGCGGCGCGACCTCCGGGACGATCTCCCAGCCGCCCTCGCCACGGGTGAGGATCCGTCCGCGCGGGCCGCGATCACCGATGCCAGCGCCGATCCGCTTGGAGCGCCACAGCTTGTTCGGCGGGCAGTCGGACAGGTCCGGCCGATGGCCCTCACGGGTGTGGACGATGAGAAAGCCCAGCGGCCGCAGCAGGTCCAGCAGCGCCGCGGTCGGGGCGAGCCCGGCGCGGGTCAGCGAGAGGTCGTAGCCCATCGCGTCCACGTAGCCGCCGGTGCCGCAGAAGTCGACCTGCCAGTCGATGTTGATCACCGCGGTGGTCGCGGGACTGAACGAGCCGTCGTACGGCCACGCGTACGGCTCGGCGGCGACCGGGCCGATCCGGTACCGCCCGGCCGCGGCCTGCCGGTCCGGCTCCGGCAGGGCGGGACCCGCGAGGACAGCGGGCCGGAGATCGGCGGCTGGTGCCGGGCCGGCCTCGGCCGCGATGGTGGCCGTGGGGGTGACCTCCCCGGAGGAGGTGGTCTCAGGGGTCGTGGTGGTCATGGTGGGGGTCCTCTCGGGCGGCCGGCGGGGGTCGGGTGTTGCTGGTGGCAGTGGGCCGTCGACGGTCCGCCGGTAGGACGCCCGGCGGGTGCGCTCAGGCCCGGGTGCCCGCGCCGCGGCCACGGTGGAGCACCATCTGCGTGATCGCGCGGGCAACCCGCTTCTCGACGACGTCCATCGACTCGCCGACGTGCCCGCGCAGCGCGAGGACGCTGCCCGCGAGGTCGCCGGCGAGGACCTTCTCGACGATGTCGAGGTGCTGGTCGATCGTCAGGTGCACCCGGTCGGCGGTGACGAAGTCGTGCATCCGGACCGGGCGGATCCTGGCGTTGACGGCATCGAGCATGTTCGCGAGCTCCACGTTGCCGGACGCCCGGCTCAGGGTGATGTGGAACTGCTCGTCCAGGGCGACGAAGTCGGGGTCCGGGGCGGGCGGGTCGGCGCGCAGGTCGCGCCAGGCGTCGCGCAGCGGCTCCAGCAGGGCGGGGTCGTGGGCGGTGCCGGACTCCACCGCGCGCTGCAGGCCGCGCAGTTCCAGGGTGACCCGGATCTCGTACAGGTCCCGCAGGCCGCCGAGGTCCGGCTCGGCCGGGTAGTAGCCGCCATCGGGCCGCTTCTCCACCAGGCCGTCTCCGGCGAGCCTGGTCAGGGCCTCCCGGATCGGGGTTCGGGACACACCGAGAAGGGCGGCGAGCCGCTCCTCGGCGAGCCGGTCCCGGAAGGAGAACTCCCCGGACATCAGCCGGTGGCGCAACGCGACGTAGGCCTGGTCGCGCAGATTTCCGGGGGTGGACCGCGGGGTCGGCGACGGTGTCATACCGCCGAGCATCCGGCATCGTCGCAGCCGGCGCGCCACCCACCTCGCCCGTGGGGCTGCCGGTGGCGACCGTGACAGGCATTCCCTCGGTGCTGCATACTGACCTGTATACAGGATCGGGTACATGGTTGGGACCGTAAGGGATTCGTCAGTTCCCAATCAATGCATTCATTGTTACGTTCACCCGACGGCGATTGCAGTCGCGTTAACGGCGATCTCCGTGGGCCGGGATGGGAGCCGTGATGACGCTGATCGGGTTGACCGAGATGCCCGGGGCGGCGCCGGTATGCGCGGAGGTGCCCGGGCTGGACCTGCCCCCCGTCGTCCTGGTGCACGGCACGGCGACGACGGGCGCCGTGTGGCGGCACGTTCGCCGGGAGCTGGGTGAACGCCAGGTGAAGGCCCCTGACCGGCCGTCCAGCGGCCGACTCGCCGCCGAGGTGGCCGCACTGTGGCCCCTGCTCGACGGGGCTGTGTACGGCGGTGTCAGCGGTGGCGCGACGCTGGGGCTGGCGCTGCTCGCGCAGGGGGCTGCACTGGCTGGCGCCGTGCTGCACGAGCCCGCGGTCGGCTCCCTGCTGCCGGGCCTGCTCGCGCCGGTGGCCGCCGCCTACGCCGAGGGCGGGGTCGCTGCCTTCGGCCGGGCGCTCTACGGCCCGGCGTGGACCGTCGAGGATGCGCCAGCCGATCCCGCGGCGGTCGATCGTGACCTGTCGATGTTCCTCGAGTTCGAGCCGCTCCCGCTGGCCGAGCGGACCGGACCGGTGGTGGTCACCGTCGGCGAGAACTCACCGCCGGTGCGCCACCGCGCCGCCCGGCTGTTGCGGGACTGCCTTGGCCTGACAGTGGTGGTCATTCCGGGCTGCGGGCATGCCGCCCACCTGGAGGCGCCGGCGGAGTTTGCCCGGCTGGTCGCCGGCGCACATCAGCGCTGATGCGGTTACCGGACCGGCCCGGGCCGGATTCCGCGGTGGAATCCGGCCCCGGGATGACCCGGGCAATCGGACCGGATCGGGCCGCGCCGACGGGTGTGCCGACCGGCGTTACCGTCGGCCGACCAGAGCATTAGCCCCGAAAGGCCGGAGTGCGGCTTTCCGGTTGGGACGCGCTCCCGCGTCGGGCGGGACGCCGGGTGTCAGTGCTCGACGTGGTGCGGCGGCAGATCCGCGAGGAGACGCTCGATGTCCCCGTCGTCATCGTCGGACAATGCCTCGTCGCCCCATCCGATCTCGCGATCGTCCCCGAACCAGTCGTCCTCACGTGGCTCCGTGATGCCCATGCTCTCCCCCTCGTATCGCGTGGCTTCTTCGCGGCGAGGATCCGACTCGGGATCGGGCCGGCGGCCGTGTTCGCTGGTCATTCCGTTACCGATGTGACGAGAGCGCCGCCGCGCCGGAAGACGCGCGGGCGGCTGTCGAGCCGGCGGATCGGCGACCCACCGGCGGTCAATCTACGCCCCGCGCGGCAGGTGGCGTGGTCAGCGCGTGGCCGACCATCTCGACGACGAGACGCAGGGTGGCCCGGCTGCCCGCCAGGAAGGCGTCCGTCTCGCGCTGGGACCACGCCGTGGCCACGATTCCCGGCTCCGGCAGCTGCGCGGCGAGGACCGCCCGGATGGCCGCACGATACCGGCCGACCGTGATCGGCGGATCCCCGACCGGATCCTGGTCATAGTCCTCGTCGCGGTCTAACAGAGCGCCGACCTCATCGGACCGGCGCGGCCGGTCCTGTTGGTGGTCCCGGTCGATGGACGGCATGGTTTCCTCCTCGATGCTATTTGCTGGCCAGCAAAATAGACCCTAGCGAGGTTCTTGGGGAAGAGCAAAGTGGTTACGATGTTCCGCGTGGACGACGGTGAGCAGTTGGTCGGCATCGGGGACATCGCGTTCCAACTCAAGATCACGCGCCAGGCGGTGGACTACTGGACGCGCAAGGACGCTCGGTTTCCGGCGCCCTTGCAGGTCATCAACGCGCCGACGGGCAGTGGTGCCAAAGGCACCCGGGTTTGGCTCAAGCGCGAGGTCGACGCCTGGATCGTGGAGCACTATCGACGGCGCAAACAGTAGACCCGGCGGGCGGCGTCCGCGGCGCGCGGGAACCCCGTGCATCCGGGAGTCATCCGCTCCCGTCCGGATCGGTCGGTGAGGTCACTGTGTGGTCCGCCGACGTTCGCCGTTCCTTCGTGCCCGGGAAATATCCGTCACCAGGCAGAACGAGCCTGTCTGGCGTATTTCTCCGGCGCGCTCGGAGCGGAGGATTCGTTCCGGTTCGCTGAGGTATCGCCCACCGAGGCGGTCGGCGTGCTGGCGGGTGCCGGGCCCGGGTTCGGGTGTGTACCCGGGTTCGGGTGTGTACCCGGGTTCGGGTCTGTGACCGCGCCCGGACCTGCGCCTGGTCGCTTGCCGCTGGCGACGCCCTACGCCATGGCCTTACGGGGCGCGACGGGGTAGCGATCGTGCATATGACGAAGGCGCCCGGGTGGAGGACACCCGAGCGCCTTCGGTGGTGCGGTGGGACGGGGCCGCGGCGACCGCGACCGGGCGGTCAGGCCGCCGCGGTGCTGGAGGCGGTGCTGCTCGCGATGGAGGAGGACGCGGCCGCGCCGCTGCCTGCCCCCGCGGTGGACGACGAGTCCGCCGTGGACGCCGACGACGAGTCGCCGGACGAGGAGCCGCTGGAGCTCGTGGCGTCGGCGGTGGAGGTGTCCTTCGGGCGCTGCTGCGTGGAGCCTCCCGACGAGCTCGAGCGGCTGTCGTTCTTGTAGAAGCCGCTGCCCTTGAACACCACGCCCACCGAACCGAACACTTTCCGGAGCCGCCCGGCGCAGGTTGGGCACTCCGTCAGTGACGCGTCGCTGAAGCTCTGCACGACCTCGAGGTCACGACCACAGTCGGTGCAGCGGTACTGGTAGGTAGGCACGTACTCCTCCCGGAGTTGGCACTCAGAAGTGGCGACTGCCAACTTTAGCTCGTGGACGGCCCCAGATGTTCCCGGGTTCCGTCAGATGGCTCGCACCGTAGAGTACGACTCGGCGTGACGACCATGGTGACGCTGCGGTCGTGGGGCTCCGTCGGTACCCGATCGAGCAGCTCCTGGTCGTACACCACGGCGATCACCGCCGCGCCCGCGGCCGCCCGGGCGAGCGCCCGGTCGTAGGAGCCGCCCCCACGCCCGAGCCGGCGGCCGGAGCGGTCCACGGCCAGCGCGGGGATGATGAGGGCCTCGGCGTCGGTGAGATCGCCCGCCGCGGCCGCCGGCGGTGGCTCGCGGGTCCCCAGGGCGCCCGGGACGAGCGTCCCGACGTGCTCGCGGAAGTCCAGGTCGAGGTCGGCCCGCAGCACGGGCAGCAGCACCCTGGTGCCCTGGGCGAGCAGCCGGGGCAGCAGATCACCGAGATCGGGCTCGCCGGGCAGCGCCACGTATGCCGCTACGCAGCGGGCGCTCGCGATCTCCGGGATTCGCATGATCCGGCCGGCGAGCGACGCGTGCTCGACGCGGGGTTCGGCGGGGCGTGACGACGGCTGGCAGGTGCGGCGCTGGGCCAGCAGCCGTGCGCGCAGGCGGGCCTTCGCCGCATCGGGCTGCGGCGTCTCCCGCCGCGGCGGCGGTTCCTGTCGTCCCTGCACGTGCGGCGCCTCCCGCCGGTCGGCTCCGCGCTGGCGGCTTGCCGAGGGTGTCTGAGCTTGGATGATGCCTGGGAACTGGCACCAAGGAGGGGGTGCGGCCCGGCGTGGCAACCGAGGGTCACAGACAGGACCCGCGCAGGTCACGGGAGCCCCGCGCGGCCCGGGTCGATCTCGCCGGCCCGTCGCGACCTGTGCGTTGCCCGTGAACGCCGCCGCGGCGCTGCTCCTGTCGGGGGACCCCGCTAAGGTTTGCCCATGCCAGTGACGAAGGCGGTAATTCCGGCCGCGGGTCTGGGTACGCGCTTCCTGCCGGCCACCAAGGCGATCCCCAAGGAGATGCTGCCTGTCGTCGACAGGCCGGCCATCGAATACGTCGTCGAGGAGGCCTCGCGCGTTGGCCTGCGGGATGTCCTTCTCGTCACAAGCCGGGCGAAAAAGGCGATCGAGGACCATTTCGATCGCGAGGCGGAGATCGAGGCGGCCCTCGAGCGCAAGGGTGACGAAACCCGCCTGCGCCGAGTGCGTGCCTCCGCGGCGCTCGCCGAGGTGCACTCCGTCCGCCAGGCCTCCCCGCGCGGCCTTGGCCACGCCGTGCTGTGCGCGGCGGCGCATGTCGGGGACGAGCCGTTCGCCGTGCTGCTCGGTGACGACCTGATCGACGAGCGTGACCCGCTGCTCGCCGAGATGCTCGAGGTCCAGGCCCGGTTCGGCGGCAGCGTCATCGCCCTGATGGAGGTCCCGCGCGAGCAGGTCTCCATGTACGGCGTCGCCACCGTGGAGCCCGTGCCCAGCGGCCCGGATGACCGTTATCCCATCGTGCGTGTCCGCGACCTCGTCGAGAAGCCGCCGGTCGAGGAAGCCCCCAGCAACCTGGCGATCATCGGGCGGTACGTCCTGGCACCGGAGATCTTCGAGGTGCTGCGCCGGACCGAGCCCGGGCGCGGTGGCGAGATCCAGATCACCGACGCCCTGCGGACCCTCGCGGTGCGCGCCGCGCAGGATCCGGACGCTCTTCCGGTGCACGGCGTCGTGTTCACCGGGCGCCGCTACGACACCGGTGACCGGGTGGACTATCTGAAGGCCGTCATCCGGCTCGCCTGTGAGCGGGCCGATCTGGGCCCGGAGCTGTTCCCGTGGATCGAGGAGTATGTCGCGGCCGGCGGTCCCAAGGGTGACATGACCTGATTGGCCTTGCTCAAGCTCTTGTCATCCACCTGACAGTCCTGATTGCATTCAGGTCACCGTGGCGGCCCCGTGAAGGCCGGGAGCGTTCCCGGCCCTCGCGTCCGGGGCCGCCCTGAACGTCTTCGGGTTCCGATGGCCGCAGCCCGGGCGACGGTGGACCGCGCGGCCGCGGCGGGCCGCCGTCGCATGCTCAGGAACGGGGACGGTCACCGATGCCGATGACGACGGTGGATGAGCATCTGGAGCGGATCCTCGCGCTCGTGGCCCCGACCCGCGCGCGGCGCGCCCCCCTCGAGGAGGCACACGGCTGCGTGCTCGCCGCCGACGTGCGGGCGACCATCGCGCTGCCCAGCTTCGACAACTCGGCGATGGACGGCTACGCGGTCCGCGCCGCCGACGTCGCCGACGCCACCGAGGACACCCCCGTCGTCCTGCCGGTGGACGCCGACATCCCTGCCGGCCCCGGCACCCCGGCGGCGCTGCCCGCCGGGGCGGCCGCCCGGATCATGACCGGCGCGCCGCTGCCCCGCGGCGCCGACTCCGTCGTCCAGCTCGAATGGACCGACGGCGGCCGGGAGTCCGTCGCCGTGCGTCGCCCGCCGCGCCGCGGCCAGCACATCCGTCGCGCCGGGGAGGACGTCACCCCCGGCTCCCTGGTCCTCGCCGCCGGCAGCGTCATCGGGTCGGCGCAGATCGGCCTGCTCGCCGCCGTCAATGTGGCCCGCCCGCCGGTGCATCCGAGGCCGCGCGTCGCCGTGCTCTCGACCGGCACCGAACTCGTCGAGGTCGGCTCGCCGCTGCATGACGGCCAGATCGTCGACTCCAACAGCCATGGCATCGCCGCCGCGGCGCGCGAGTCGGGCGCGCACGTGCGGCGCCTCACCGGGGTGCCCGACGAGCCCGACGCGTTCGCCAAGGCCTTCTACGGCATCCTCTCGCAGGTCGACGCGGTGGTGACGACCGGTGGCGTGAGCGTGGGCGCCTATGACGTCGTCAAGGAGGTGCTGACGGGGGCGGGCAGCATCCGCTTCGACCAGGTCGCGATGAAACCGGGCCGGCCGCAGGGCTTCGGCCTCGTCGAGGGTGTGCCGGTGTTCACCCTGCCGGGCAACCCGGTCAGCGCGCTGGTGTCGTTCGACCTGTTCGTGCGGCCCGCGCTGCAGCGGATGCGGGGGCTGCCGGCGGCCGGTCTGCCGTTGGTCGAGGTGACCCTGGCGGAGCCGTTGCGCTCCTCGGCTGGCACCCGCGGGTACGTGCGGGTGGCGCTGACGGGCCTCGGCCCCGGCGGCCTGCCCGGCCCGGACACGCTCGCCCGCCCGGCCGGCGGCCAGGGCTCCCACCAGCTCACCTCGCTCGCCGCCGCTGGCGCGCTGGCGATCGTCCCGGAAGAGGTGGTGGAGGTGCCCGCCGGCTCGCGGGTGGCGGCGTTGTTGCTCGGGGACGGTCCAGCGTCCATCCTTTCCGGGGTGGGCTGGGCAGACGCGCACGGGGACGGTGCGGGGGACGGGACTCGCCCGACGGCGGGGCTCGCCACCCGATGAGCCGCCCGCACCTGACCCACGTTGACGAGCGCGGCGCCGCCCGGATGGTCGACGTCTCGGCCAAGGACGTCACCGCGCGCACCGCCGTCGCCACCGGTCTGCTGCGGGTCGTGCCCGAGGTGGTCGACCTGCTGCGGGGGGCGGGGGTGCCCAAGGGGGATGCCCTGGCCACCGCCCGGATCGCGGGCATCATGGCGGCCAAGCGCACCCCCGACCTGGTGCCGCTGTGCCATCCCATCGCGATCTCCGGCGTGACGGTCGAGCTGGTGGTGCGCAACGACGGCGTGGCCATCACCGCCACCGTGCGCACGACCGACCGCACCGGCGTCGAGATGGAGGCGCTGACCGCCGTCACCGTGGCCGGGCTGACCCTGCACGACATGGTGAAGGCGGTCGACCCCGGGGCCGAGCTCACCGGGGTGCGGGTGCTGGCGAAGTCCGGCGGGAGCGGCGGCGACTGGCGCGCGGGGCCCTCGCGGGAGCCGGGGCCGTGAGCGGACGGCGTGCGGGGCTGCCGCCGGGTGCGCGGGCCCGGGTCGTCACCGTCTCCGACCGGGCACACGCCGGTGTCTACGCCGACCGCTCCGGGCCGCTGCTCGTGGCGGGCCTCGCCGACCTCGGCTTCGCCGTGGAGCCCGCGCGGATCGTGCCGGACGAGTCCGAACAGATCACCGCCGCGCTGCGCGAGGCCGTCGCCGAGGGGTACGCCCTGGTCGTGACGACCGGTGGCACCGGGCTCGGCCCGCGGGACGTGACCCCGGAGGCGACCGGCCCGGTCCTCGAGCGGCCGGTGCCCGGGCTCGCTGAGGCGCTGCGGGCCGCCGGTCGCGACACCGTGCCCGCCGCCATGCTCTCCCGCGGTCTCGCCGGCACCGCCGGATCGACCCTGGTGGTGAACCTGCCGGGTTCCACCGGCGGCGTCCGCGACGGCCTGGCGGTCCTGCGTGGCGTCCTCGTCCACGCGGTGAGCCAGCTCAGTGGACTCGACGACCACCCCGGCGCGGCCGGGGACCCGTGCTAGGGGCGGGCGGCATGGTGCGGGCACCGGGATGGCCGGCCGTCCTGTCCGACGGGCCCGTCGAGGCGCGCCCGCTGCGGCTGCGGGACGCCTCGGCCTGGGTGGAGGTGCGGCTGCGCAACGCCGACTGGCTGGCTCCCTGGGAGGCGACGCCCCCGGGGCTGGTGATGGTGCGCGAGACCTGGGCGCAGCGCCAGACCCTGGGTGTCTACCGGCAGATGTGGCACCGGCTGCGCCAGCAGGCACGGGTGGGAGTCGCGTTGCCGTTCGCGGTCACCCTCGACGACCGCCTCGTCGGGCAGGTGACCGTCTCGACGATAGTCCGGGGTGCCTTCAACAGTGCGCAGGTCGGTTACTGGGTGGACCAGGAGTATGCCGGCCGGGGCATCACGCCGACCGTCCTCGCGCTGGTCGTCGACCACTGTTTCGGCCCCGTCGGACTGCACCGCGTCGAGGCGAACGTTCGCCCGGAGAACCTCGCGAGCCAGCGTGTCCTCGCCAAGCTCGGCTTCCGCGAGGAAGGTCTGCACCGGCGCTATCTCGCCATCGACGGCCACTACCGGGACCACATCGCATTCGCGCTGACGACGGAGGACGTTCCCGAGGGGCTCGTCCGGCGCTGGCGCCAGAGCCCGCTGCGCCGGCGCTGAGCCCCGGGCGCCTTCCGCCAGCCCTGGCGGCCCTGCGCTGGCTCCGGCGACTCCCGCCGGCTCCGGCGACCCCCTGACTTCGACGACCCCGTGACTTCGGCGACTTCGGCGACCGCAGGGGGGCGCTCGAAGTGGCGCCCCCGGGTGGTGCACCGAGGGGCGTGACGAGTTCCACTCCCACCCCCGGTGGGGTGTCGTCATCCGGACGTCGGGCAGTGGCGGTCACCCCCTGTTGTTCCCGTACTCACCGCCGAGCTCATTCGCAGCGTGCGACGGGAGCCTCGTGCTTTTCGCGAGTGATTCCGTATGTTCTGTCGTGATCTCCCCGGGGGGTCGCAGCGACTTGGACGATGAGAGGACGACCAGACAACACCGCATTGCGGATGCGACACGCGGGGTTCGGGTCGGTGACCACGTGGATTTCGCTCACTAGCGTCAACCTCGAAATCGCAATCCGCTGGTGTCGAGAAGAGGCTCCTCATGGTCAGCGCCGTCGCCCCTGTGGGGCCTGTCGTGCCTGACGCGGGTGCGGCGCTCAGGTCGCCGTTGCCGCTGCGGGGACGTCGCTTCGCCTGCCGGGTGGTGATGCCACGGTGAGCGCGCTGATCTGGGTCGCGATCGTCGCCGTGTGGGGATTCGTGTTGATCCCCATGTGGCTGCGTCGGCACGACACGTTGTCCGAACAGCGTTCCACAGAGCGGTTCACCGTGGCGATGCGGGTGCTCTCCCGCCGCCCGCCGGTGGACGACGAGGCCATGGCCGACATGGACCCTGGCGGGGTGGGAGGAACGGGCATGTCGCACGGGCAGCCGTCGCAGGGGGAGTCCGAGCGCGCCGGGGGAGCGCCCGCCGGGCCGGCATCCGCCGGCTCCGCGCCCGGTGCCCCCATCGCCTCGACCGGGCCGCGGACCCCACGCCCACTCGGTGCCCGCCCGGCACCCGACTTCCGCCACGACCTGCGGCCCGAGTCACGGGCTGAGTCCCGTTCCAAGTCCCGGGCGGAGCCCAGGGCGGAGTCCCGGCCCGAGCCTCGGCGGACCGCCGCGGCTGCGTCCGGCGCGAACCGCCGGGTCAGCGCCGAGCGGGCGGCCCTCATGCGGGTACGCCGCCAGCGGCTGACGATCATGGTCGTGCTGTTCCCGTTGACGGTCCTGCTGGCAGCGGTGTTCGGCGGGCTGTGGATCGCCGTGCAGGTGCTGGCCGACCTGGGCGTCGCCGCCTACCTCGTCCACCTGCGCCGGGCGGCGCAGGTGGAGCGGCGCCTGGAGGTGACGCGGGCCGCGATCGAGCGCCGCATCGAGGCCGAGCGGGTGGCCCGAGGCCGCCGGCGCCCGGTGGGCTCCGCGTTTGCCTACCACGAGCGGGACGCCGCGGGACTGTCCGACACCCAGGAGGGTCTCACCCCCGAGGAGCTCGCGCACGCCCAGGCGGAGACCATCGACCTCGGTGCTCTGATGGCTGGCCACGGAAATGTGCCCGCGGGCCACGGGTATCCGGCGGCGCACGACAGCGGCGCGGGCGGTGGCGCCGGTGGCAGCCACGCGCTGGTGGTGCCGGCCCACGGCGCGCTCGGCTCCGACCACGTCATCGAGGCCGACCAGGCCGCTGGGGCCGGGTACGTCGCCGCAGCCGGTCATCCCGCCGGAGCCGGCTATGCGACGGAGGCTGGCCATCCCGCCGACGGCGACTACGTGATCGAGGGTGACTACGCGGCCGAGGCCGGGGCCGCCGAGGCGGCGTCGCCACGGACGTCCTCGCGGCCCGTGGCCCGTCCGCCGGCGCGGCCGACGACGTCCAGGCCCGGGCGGGTCCAGATCAACCCACCCGGCACCCACGGCGGCCTGACCGCACCGCCGCAGGCCGAGCCGGCGCCCACCACACCCGACCATGGCGACACCTCGGGCGAGCTCGACGACCCACTGCTGCGCCGCGCCGTCGGCAGCTGAGGCGCGGTCGGCGGCGCGGACGCCGCAGGCCCCCGACGCCCCGCTCAGGCCACCTGGCTGCTCAGGTCGACCTCCGCTCAGGTGGCGGGCTCGCCGCCGGACGGGACGGGGGCCAGCCGGGCGACGGCCCGGACCGGGGCACCGTCGCCCGACGCGAGCGGCAGTGGGAACAGGAAGATCTCGGCCGCCCGTCCCCGCCCCCGCGCGAGCAGCAGACGGTCCAGGTTGGTGAGGTTCTCGACGATCACCGCGCCCGCCCCGCACAGCACCCGGTGCGCCGCCAGGTCCGCCTCCGCACCCGCCTGCGCACCCGCGTCCGCCGTCGTGCGCGGGTCTGGCGTGCGGTCGACGCTGGCGGCGTCGATGCCGACGGTGCGCACGCCCGCGTCGACGAGCGCGCGGGCCGTCGCGGCGGCCAGATAGGGATGGCCGAGGTACTCCGGCCGCCCCCAGTGCGCCGACCAGCCGGTGGCGACGAGGACGACGTCGCCGGCACGCAGCCCGGTCGGCAGCGCCTCGGGCCCGATCGGCGTGCGGGGGGCGAGGCCACGGGCGTCGACGAGGCGTACCGGGCCGGTGAAGCGCTCCAGCGGGAGCTCGTCGAGGCGGGGTAGTCGGTCGTCGACGTGCCACGGCGCGTCGACGTGCGTCCCGGTCTGGGAACCCAGGTGCAGCCGGGCCACGTTCACCCCGTCGACCGCGGCCCGCAGCGCCGGCGCGACGGTGACCTCGGGATCGCCCGGGTAGACGGCCATCCCGTCCGTGATCGGCACCGACAGGTCGACCAGCTGGGTGTCGATCCGCATCCGGTCATTGTCGGGCCACGGCGGCGCTGCTGGCCGCTGGTGGCTGACCGTCTGCGCGAGGTGCTGCCGGGCCTCGGGCAGGTCGCCCCGTCGAACGTCGCGACCGTGATCTCGGCGCCGCTGACCCGACGGACGGCGGCGGTGAACTCGTCGCGATCCACCGGCCCGCGCGCACCCAGGCCCGGACCGTCGAACTCGGCGATGACGATCTCGCCCGGTGGCGGGATCTCTACGGGTACCTGGCGCACCGGCTCGCGGCGGTCGACGGCATGCAGCGGGTTGAGACGGCACCCGTCGTCCGTCAGCTCAAACAGCTCCGCTGACGCTGGCACGTCCACGTCTGATCGCGGACGCCGTCGCTGCGCGTGTGAATCCCGGCAGGCGAGGGAAGGCCTGGTGTGGTCCGGGGAGGTGCGAGGTGTCCAACGAGGCTGGCACCGCACCGTCTGACCGGCTCAGGCGATACCAGGCTAAAAGGGACTTCCCGCGAACCCCGGAACCGGCCGGGGTGCTGTCCGTCGCCGTTCCGGGCGGGCCGCGACGCTTCGTCGTGCAGCGGCACCGGGCCCGGCGCACCCACTACGATCTGCGCTTCGAGATCGATGGCGTGCTCGCGAGCTGGGCGGTGCCGAAGGGGCCCACGCTCGACCCCACCGCGCGCCGTCTCGCGGTGCACGTCGAGGACCATCCCATCGAGTACCTGGACTTCGAGGGTGTGATTCCCGCCGGGCAGTACGGCGGCGGCGATGTGATCGTGTGGGACAGCGGTACCTGGGAGCCGTCTGGGACCGGTGACCCGGCGGCTGCCGTAGTGGCGGGGGAGCTGCACGCCGATGTCGTCGGCCAGAAGCTGCGCGGCCGTCTGGTCCTGGTCCGCTCGGGCGACGGCCGCGGCGGACGGACCCACGACCAGGAACAGTGGCTGCTGCTGCACAAGCGGGACGAGTTCGCCGTGCAGGGGTGGGATCCGGACGACCATCCCCGGTCGGTCCTCAGCGGGCGCACCAACGAGGAGGTCAGAGCCGACCCGGACCGGATGTGGCGCTCGGACCTGCCCGCGGCGCGGGCGTCGGTGCCGTTGCGGCCCTCGCCGGGCGCGGGGTCGGCCAGCGCGGGACTCGACGTGACCGGCCCCGACCACGACGAACTGGCCGCGTTGGAGGCGCTTCCCGCGAGCGGTACCTGGGAGGTCTTCGGACGTCGGCTGCGGCTGACGCACCTGGACAGGGTGCTCTTCCCGGCCCGGCCGGGCGAGCCGGCGGCGTGCAAGCGGGACCTGGTCCGTTACGCGGCGAGGATCGCGCCGGTCGCGCTGCCGTATCTGTCCGGACGACCCCTGCACCTGCGCCGCCACCCGGACGGCGCGGACACCCAGGGCTTCTGGCACAAGCAGGTGCCCGCCCACGCACCGTCCTGGCTGTCGCGCTGGGAGAACCCGGCGGCGAAGCCGGGGCGGACCCACACCTACCTGGTCGCGGACGAGCCCGCGGCGCTCGTCTGGGCGGCCAACTTCGGCGCCCTGGAGTGGCACGCCTGGACGTCGCGCACCGACGACCCCGCCGCACCGACCTACGCCCTCGTCGACATCGACCCGGGCACGGACACCTCCTGGGATGACCTGCTGGTGCTGGCCCGCCTGCACCGCAGCGCGCTCGAGCACCTCGGCGTGCGGGCCCGGCCGAAGCTGACCGGACGGCGCGGCATCCAGATCTGGATCCCCGTCGCCGCCGGCACGACCTTCGACGAGACGCGGGCCTGGGTCGAACGGCTGTCGCGCACGATCGGGGCGGTCGTCCCCGACCTGGTGAGCTGGAAGTGGGAGGTACGCGACCGGGGTGGCCGGGCCCGCCTGGACTACACCCAGAACGCGCCGCACAAGACCCTGGTGGCGCCGTACAGCCCGCGGGCCGCCGCCGGCGCGCCGGTGTCCGCTCCGCTGGACTGGGACGAGCTCGACGACCCGGCGCTACGATCCGACAGCGTCACGATCCGCACGGTGTTCGATCGCCTGGCAGCCCGCGGAGACCCCTTCCGTGCCCTGCTGGACGAGCGCCCTCGCTCATGAGCGTGGTGCGAGCGTGCGCCCGCAGACCCGGCTCCAGCTTGCCCCGCGCGCCGGGCCCGCTCCGGTCGGTGACCGAAGAGCGGGCCCGGCGTGGGACGCGGATGCGTCATCCAGGCACGGACGGGGAGTCCGCCGTGGCGCTCGGCGCAGGAACCGTGGGCTGCTCGCCCTCGGCGCGGGGGGCGGGCACCCGGGCGAGCAGCTGCTTGCCCTCGACGTCGATGTCGGGAAGGGCCCGGTCCAGCCAGCCCGGCAGCCACCAGGCCCGGCGGCCGAGCAGGGACATGACCGCCGGGACGAGCGTCATGCGCACGAGGAAGGCGTCGACGAGCACGCCGAACGCGAGCGCGAAGCCCATCATCTTGATGATCGCCTGGTCGGACAGGATGAACCCGGCGAACACGCTGATCATGATGATCGCGGCCGCCGTGACGACCCGGGCGCCGTGGCGGAACCCGCCGATCACCGCGTCGTCCGGGGCCTGGCCGTGGACGAACTCCTCCCGCATCCGGGTCACGAGGAAGACCTCGTAGTCCATGGCCAGGCCGAACAGAACGCCGATAAGGAAGATCGGCAGAATGCTGACGATGGGACCGGTCGTGTCGACGCCGAACAGGTCCTTCAGCCAGCCCCACTGGAACACCGCGACGACGGCGCCGAAGGTGGCGACCACGCTGAGCAGGAACCCGGCGGTCGCCTTCAGCGGGACCAGCAGGCTGCGGAAGACCAGGATGAGCAGCACGAACGCCAGGCCCACGACGACCGCGAGATACGGCAGCAGCGCGTGGGCGAGCTTGTCCGAGACGTCGATGGTCACCGCGGTCGCCCCGGTGACCGAGGTGGCCGCGCCGGTCCGCGCGGCCAGTCCGTCGGCCTGCGACCGGATGGCCTGGACCAGGTTCTTGGTGGCGGGTTCGCTTGGTCCCGAGGTCGGGATGACCGACAGTGTCGCTGTGTCACCGGCCTTGTTGAACGTCGGGTCACTGACCGTCTTCACGCCGGGCAGCGCGGCGACCGTCGCGGCCACCTGACGGGTGGCGGCCTTCGCGTCGGGGCTGTACGTGCCGTCGACCACCAGCAGCAGCGGCCCGTTGAAGCCAGCACCGAAACCGGCGCTGAGCTGGTCGTACGCCTTGCGCTGGGTGGTGTCGTGGGCGGCGGTGCTGTCGTCGGGCAGCGCGAGGCGCAGGCTGGTCGCGGGCACCGCGACCAGACCGAGCACGACCACCGCCGCCAGGGCGGCCGGCCACCGCCGCCGCACGACCAGGCGCGCCCACCGCTCGCCCATGGTGGGGGCGGTGCCGGCGTCCTCCGGGTCGGGGGTGCGCAGCCCCGGGACGCGGCCGCCGGCGATGCGCCGGCCGGCGAAACCGAACACGGCCGGCAGCAGGGTCAGCGCCATGATCACGGCCACGGCCACGGTTCCGGCGGCCGCGACCCCCATCGCGGTCAGGAACGGGATGCCGACGACCGCCAGCGCGGCGAGGGCGATGACGACGGTGAGGCCGGCGAACACCACCGCGGAACCGGCGGTGCCGATCGCGCGGCCCGCTGCCTCCTCACCAGCCAGGCCCCGTCTGAGCTCATGGCGGAAGCGAGAGGTGATGAACAGGGCGTAGTCGATCCCGACGGCCAGGCCGAGCATCAGGGCGAGCGTGGAGGTGCTTGAGCTCAGGTCGAAGAACCTGGTGGCGATCTCGATGCCGCTCATGCCGACCATCACGCCGAGCAGTGCGGTGAGCAGGGGAAGGCCAGCCGCTGTCAGGGAACCGAAGGTGATGAAGAGCGTGAGCGCGGCGACCACCAGTCCGATGACCTCGGTGGCGCTCTGCTCGGGCTGGCCGTCGACCGCGTTGCCGCCGTACTCGACGGTGATGCCGGCCTTCTCGGCGCTGTGGCCCGCAGCGAGCAGGGCGTCGCGGGCGTCATTGCTGACCTGGGCGGCCTGCACCGTGAACGCGACCTGGGCGTAGGCGGTGTGCCCGTCGCCCGAGACGCCGTTGTCGGTGAACGGGTCGGTCACCCGGGCGACCTGGGGCACGGCGGCGAGCCGGCCGACGACCTCGTCGATGGCCTGTTCGTGCGGCCGATCGGTGAGTGATCCGGAGGTGACGGTGAAGACGACGCGCGCCGTGGCCTTGTCCGCTCCGGCGTCGGGCAGCCGCTCGTTGAGCAGGTCGATGGCCTTCTGGGATTCCGTTCCCGGGATGGAGAACTCGTCCGAGGTGGGGCTGGACAGCGTGGCCGCGCCGACCCCGACCAACGCGAGCAGCCCGACCCAGAGCACGACGACCAGCCGGCGGTGAAGGTACGCCCCTCGCCCCAGGCGGTACAGGTAGGCAGCCAAGGATCTTCCTCTCGGGAGGGAGGCACGTGGGTGTCGGGCCGACCGGACAGATGTGCCGACGAACGTGCCGGACGGCCGGTCAATTCGAGACAAAAGCTAGCCGCTCGGCTAGGAGATGGCAAGCCGATCGGCTAGTTGATGACCTGTCGATCGGCTAGGGCGGCGCGCGTCGATCGGCTACCATCAAGGTCACATCCGCCATGGGTGGCGGGCGGCGCTGGCGTGTGCGGTGCCGCTCTCGCGCGGTCGGCCACCGCGTCCGAACGGAAGAAGCGGAGGTCAGGGCAGTGGTAGCGCGGCTCGAACCGGCGATCACACCTCGTCCCAAGACGGGTCGGGACAAGCTGCTCGCCGCGGCGTTGGACCTGTTCTCCGAGCACGGGGTGAGTGGAACGTCACTTCAGATGATCGCCGACCTGCTCGGTGTGACGAAGGCGGCGGTCTACTACCACTTCAAGACGAAGAACGAGATCGTTCTCGCGCTCGTCAGCCCGGTCCAGGAGGAACTCACTGCCCTCGCCGACGCCGCTGAGCAGCAACGCTCCCGCACTGCGCGGCTCGACACCCTGGTCGGCGGCCTGATCGATCTGATCATCCGGAACCGATCCCTGTACGCGGTGCTGCAGGGCGACCTCACCGTCGCCCACATCCTCGACCAGCAGGGCGTGCTGCCCGTCCTGGGCACGCGTCTGATCGCACTGCTCGCCGGCCCCGACCCGGAGCCCGAGGAACTCGTCGCGGCGAACATGCTTCTCGGCGGACTACGTGACGCGGGCTTCGCCCCGCAGATCCGCCAGTTCGACGACGAAACACTGCGCGGCCACATGCTGACCTGCGCTCGCCGTCTGCTGCGCTACCGCCGCCCGCAGCAACCCGCCGCGCACTGAGGACAGCTGCGCGCTGAGGACTGCGAAGATCAGGCTGGTGAGGAGAACTCGGCCGCGGCGGCGGCCCGCCCGTCAGGGGATGACGACGAGCGGTGTCCCGCGCCTGACGATCCGGTTGAGCAGGCCCCAGCCGAGCGAGCGCGCCCGGTGGCCGCCGAAGCCGGCGACGACCAGGTCGGGCCGCAGCTCGAGGACGGCGTCGATCACCTGGCACAGCGCGTGGTCGGCGTAGGGGGGCGCGGTCCGGGGGGAAAGCCGCCGGAAGGCCGGCCGCGTCACTGCGGCCGGCCCGTCTCGTGCGGCCGAAGGACGTTCCTGGTGCCGCCGGCGGCGCCACCCACCGGCAGGAGCGTCAGCATCACGTCATCCCCTCGTCGGAAACCGGGATCCTGAGTCCCGGATTCTATGCATGGGATGTGGCGACGGCCACGTTCCGCGACATCAGGGTGCCAGGGACTTGCCGCACAGCCGCTGCTCAGCCACCGTGAAGGCGTTTCCCTGCGGGTTGACCTGGGTGAACGCGTAGCACGTCGTCGGCTTGCCGAACTCGTCGCGGACGTTCAGCGGCGTGATCAGCCCACCTGCGTCGTAGTTCGTCACGCTGTGCAGCGCGTCGATGAAGCCCCGGCGGGTCGGGCACGGCCCGGCCAGCTCCAGTCCCCGCAGGAACATGTCCGTCGAGATGTAGGACATCATCGGGACGTCCTGGTGCGCCGGGATCTGCGGGGCATAGCGGGCCATCGCGTCGAGATACCGCTGGATCGCCGGGCCACCGGACTCGAAGGGCCGGTAGAAGAGCGGGACCACCACACCGGCCGCGCCGGCACCGTAGGTGCGCAACATCTGGTCGCTGTACCCGCTGAGGCTCATCGCGACCTTCGGGCTCCTGCCGATCGCGCGCAGCGCGTCGAGGATCTCGACGAAGGCACCCGGCTCGATGATGCTGAGGATGGTGTCCGCGCCGCTGGCGGCGATCTGGGCGGCGATCGCCGACGGCGAGTCTGCTCCCATGGTGAAGTCGAGTGTCGCCAGCACCGGGATCCCCGCGGCCCGCAGGCTCTGGACGAAGCGATCGGACGACGACGACGCTCCCGAGGACAGCCCGGTGCGCAGGACGACGGCCCTGGTGCCGCCCCGCGAGCGGGCGAAGATCCCGTGGGTGTCGGTCGGGGTGCCGGCGGTGTAGGCGAAGGAGAACATGTTCCGGTGGGTCGTCCAGTCCGGGCCCGTCTCGATGCCTGCGACCGGGACGTTCGCCGCGGCGAGGACATCGGCGCCGCCGGCCGAGCCGAAGGAGGTCTCGATGACACCGAAGACGTGCTGCTTGTTGATGAGGTCGTCCACTGCCTGGCGATTGGTGTCCGGATTCGCCTGGTCGTCCCGCCAGGTGTAGACGACCTTGCGGCCGTGGATGCCGCCGGCGGCGTTGGCCTCGCCGAGCCGGGCGTCGACGCCCTCACGCACCCCCGCGACAGTCACTGCGCCAGCCCCGGTGTCGGGGTAGATCATGCCGAGGTTGACCTGGGTGGGGGTGACCCCCGGGGCACTGCAGGAACTCGACGCCGACGCACCCCCCGACGAGGAGCACGCGACGGCGGTGGAGACGACGGCGGCGATCGCCACCGCCATTGCTAAGGACGGGACAGGACGGCGAACGCGCACTGCACCCCCCGCAACAACAATGCATCCGCGAAACGACGGTCGTCGCGGGTCTCGTGCACGATGCACTCCCCTCTGCTGACAGAACTCGACCGGCGCGCCCAGGACGAATTCCGCGGGAGCGGGCAGCGAGCCTGCCGAATACCACAGTGGTCCCAGGACGCGGCGAGGACGCGACCATACCGAACACGGACCATACCGAACACGGACCATACCGACGATGACCAATCGTCATCACGTCCACCCAGCAGGCGAAGCTGACCGATTTCAGACCGATGTCCCTTTTTGTCGCTTTCTATAGCGCCTACACACAGACGGCGGACGGCCACCGTCGAGAGTTTTCAGGCTCTCCTCGGTGATCGTCCGGACCGTCCTGGCAGTGGGTATCGCGCTACCACCGGCACCCTCAGGGCGCCAGCCCTGGCGGGTCGGGCACAGCCCGGTTTCGACTGCACGGGCGAGTACCGCGGGTTGTCGCATGGGGTTGACGTTGATCTGATGGATGAGGGTGCCGTCCCCGTCGGGCCCTTGTCGATCCAGCCGTCGGCGTGCGGCGGGTTTCGGAGAGGTCGAAAGGGACCTCGGCGGCCGGCTCGTCAGCGTCCGGCAGTGCTCCTCACCGCTGGGCCGGGTCGATCCCAGGTTCGTGGCCGGCCATCGCGAGCGTCTCGAAACGGTCGAATACTTCGTTCGCCGCGTCGGCGAAGGAGGAGCCTCGGAGCGAGGCGAACGGTGGGGCCAGCCTCAGCAACCCAAAGGCGATCATCGCCCAGATCAGGGCGTTCTCAGCGCCAAGGCCTGGGTATCTGGCCCTCAGCGCCTCTGCCAGGCGCCTCTCCCACTCGGCGAACCGAAGCAGGAAGGCAGCCATCAGGGAAGGCGAGGTCTCGCTCAGACTGGTCACTGCCGAGAACAGCTCCGCGTACTCGGTAAACCATGCGGAGAGCGCCGAGCGAAGCACCTCAGCAATGCGCGCGCCGGGCCGCACCGCCTGGATGATCTGCATGAGCCGCTCGTTCGTGTGGTCGACGATGTGCTCCGGAGTTCTTGCTTGACGGGGGGTGCAGCCCTAGTCTGCAACTGTCACATGGTGACATTTATGACGTCGGCGCGGAGCCGCCGACGCGCGCCTGGAAGCGAGCTCATGATCCCGGACATCGATCAGAAGCAGTTACTGCCCCTGCTCCAGGCCGACAAGGAGCTGGCCTACAAGCTGCGCGGCTTCTCAGGGACGATCCGGTTCGACATCCCGGGTCACGGTCTCGACATCGTCGTCGCGCAGGGTGCCACCGCCGAGGTACGCGCCGTGGAGGGCGAGGCCGAGGCCGTCGTCAGCGCGCCGGAGGCGTTCTGGGAGCGCGCGTTCGAGGCCGCCAATCCGGCGCCCGGGGTCGAGACGCTGACCGGCGGGATGATCCACGGCGCGGTCGTGGCAGGCGACTTCGGAAATATCATCGCCCCCTACTACGGTGGCGTCGAACGCCTGTACTGGCTGCTACGGGAGGCGGTCGCAGGCAAGGCCGAGCGCAGGCCCTTCCGGAACCCGTTCCGGGACACCGACACCGCGGTGGGGCGCTACGCCTACATCACCGCGAACGACGTCGAGGCCCGGATCTACTTCGAACAGGCGGGAACCGGCCCGATCCCGCTGCTCCTGCAGGCGACGGCGGGAGCCGACGGCCGCCAGTACCGCCACCTGCTCGCCGATCCCGCGATGCAGGAACGCTTCACGATGTACGCCTACGACCTGCCCTACCACGGCAAGTCACTGCCCCCGATCGGCGTCCGCTGGTGGGAACAGCCCTACCTGCCCACCCGGGCCTGGCTGATCAACTGGGTGGTGGCACTCGCCGATCACCTCGAGCTCGACCAACCGTTCTTCATGGGCTGCTCGGTCGGCGGCCAGCTCGCACTGGACCTCGCCGCCGAACGCGCGGACCGCTTCGGCGCGTTCATCTCGCTCAACGGCTGGTACGGCAGCCCGCAGGTACCCGACACCTTCTCCAACGACCTGTTCCGCTGGCCCACGATCTCGGACAACTACGCGCCCTCCCTGAACTTCGGCGGGACCGCACCGAACGCCCCGGAACCCAACGCGCACGAGACCTACTGGATCTACCGGTCGGGCTTCCCCGGCGTGTACGCCGGGGACAACGACTACTTCCTGCACGAGCACGACCTGAAGAACAACGGCCACAAGATCGACGCACTCGCGAAGCCGGTCTACGTGGTGACCGGCGAATACGACGCGGCCTCCGCCGACGACGTCAACGGCGGACCCGCGGTCGAGCGGTTCATCCCCGCCGCAAAATCGATCATACTGCCGGGCCTCGGCCACTTCGCCCCCTGCGACGACCCGATCGCCTTCAACGAGGCAATTCTCCCGGTCCTCGACGAGGTCATCGCCAAGGCCGCCAGGTAACGCGGGCGGATCACGCCCCTGACGGGCTCTCGTGGCACCCAGCCCGACCGACATAGGCGGGCTGGGGCCGCGATCCCACCACCGGCGCACCGCCGCGGCCACCTAGCAGGAGATCACATGACCGTCATCGACAGGCCGACCATCGACTTCGACCACTGGTCCTTGAAGTACCGGGAGGGCTGGGAACGCATCGCCGCCGAGTTCCACGCCAGCGGGCACCCACTGGCCTGGAGCGAGCACCACGGCGGGTTCTGGGTGCTCGCATCCTGGGAGGGCGTCCAGCAGGTCGCTTCCGACTGGGAGACCTTCACCTCCGTCAACGACCTGGACGGCACCGAGAACGGCGGCCGCGGCCAGGTGATCCCCCAGCAGCCGTACCGCCTCTTCCTCGGCGAGTCCGACCCGCCCCTGCACACCGGCCGGCGCCGGCTGGAGTCGCCGTACTTCGCACCGAAGTCACTGCGGCGCTGGCGCCCCGTCAACAAGCGGTTCCTGATCGAGGCGATCAACACGGTGATCGAGACCGGTCAGGCGAACCTGATTGACGACATCATCGTGCCGACCACCGCCCGCACCACCCTGCATCTGATCGGGTACGACACGGACGACTGGCAGGACCCGGCCGCCGTCGCCCACCGCGGCTCGTACCTGACCGCGGACCATCCGGACTACCCGCACAGCGAGCAGACACAGATGCGGGCCCGCTTCCGCGAAATGCTGGTCGAGCGGGGGGAGAAGCCGAGCGGCGACCTCATCTCCGCACTGGCCGGCGGAGTCGTGCAGGGCCGGCCGCTGAGCCTCGACGAGGCCGAGAGCATGATGAACGCCCTCGTGTTCGGCGGCTTCGACACCACGGTGTCGCTCACCGCCAGCTCCCTGATCTGGCTCGACCAGCACCCGCGGGAGGCCGCCCGGATCCGCGAGGACGAGGCCTACCGGGCCGGCGCCATCGAGGAGTTCCTGCGCTTCCGACCCCCGGTCACCCACGTGTCCCGCACTGCGGTACGCGACACCGAACTGCTCGGCCAGCGCATCGCCGCCGGAGAGCGGATCGCCATGTGGCTGCCCGGGGCCAACCGCGACCCGCTGAAGTTCCCGAACCCGGACGTGCTCGACCTCGAGCGCGAGAACGCGCGGGACAACGTGTCCTTCAGCGCGGGCAACCACCGGTGCCTCGGCTCGCCGCTGGCCAAGCTGGAGGTCAGCGAGATGCTGGCGACCATCAGCCTGCACCTCGCCGACCTGCGCGTCGACCAGGGCGCGGTCCAGTCCTACCCCAGCTTCGGCGGGGTCCTCGGGTACTCGCAGGTCCCGGTCACCTTCACCCCCGGCCGGCCGCTCCCGCTCGACGACCTCGGCTGACGGTCGGCCCCGGCCTGGCTGTTTTCAGCATCCTTCACCGACAAGAGCGGGGTTGACTATGCCCAAGATCACCTTTACCTCGGCCACGGGCGAGAGCCGCGTGGTGGAGGCCACCGCCGGCGACTCCGCGATGCAGACCGCCGTCCGCAACGGCGTGCCCGGCATCGTCGGCGAGTGTGGCGGCGTACTGTCGTGCGCCACCTGCCACGTGTTCGTCGACGAGGCCGACCTCGACCGGCTCCCGCCGATGTCCGAGATCGAGGACGAGATGCTCGACGGCGCCGCGGAGGACCGCCGTGCCAACTCCCGGCTGTCCTGCCAGATCCCGCTGAGCGACGACCTCGACGGCCTGAAGGTCACCACCCCGGAGTTCCAGGAGTGAACCGATGACCGTCAGGCCAGGCCACGGCACCCTGATCGTGGGCGCGAGCCAGGCCGGTGTCCAGGTGGCCGGCTCGCTGCGGGAGCAGGGCTACGACGCACCCATCACGATCGTGGGTGCCGAGCTCCACCCTCCGTACCAGCGTCCGCCGTTGTCGAAGGCCCTGCTGCACGGCGGCCTCACGACCGACGCCCTGCTGTTCCGCTCGCCCGAGTACTACGCCGAGCAGCAGATCGAACTGGTGCTGGGCGAGCGGATCGCCGCGGTCGAACGGGCCGCCGACGGCTCCGGGGTCGCGATCTCCGCCAGCGGGCGCCGGTTCCCGTTCGGCCGGCTCGCGCTCACCGTGGGTGCGCGGCCCCGCCGGCTGTCCATGCCCGGCGCCGACCTGGCCGGCGTGCGCTACCTGCGTGACACCGAGGACGCACTCGCCCTGCGCGGCGATCTCGCCCGGGCGCGCCAGGTCGTCGTCGTCGGTGGTGGGTTCATCGGGTTGGAGGTCGCGGCCAGCGCCCGGCAGCTCGGCCGGTCCGTGACGGTCGTGCTCGCGGACGACCGCCTGATGAAGCGCGCCGTCGAGGAGCCGATCAGCCAGTTCTTCCGGGCCGCGCACGAGCGGCGCGGGATCGCCCTGCACTTCGGCGTCTCCCCCGCCAGCGCCCTGGGTGACGGGGCGGGCCGGGTCCGGGCGCTGGAGCTCACCGACGGCCGGGTGCTGGACGCCGACCTCGTCGTCGTCGGCATTGGCGCCGTCCCGCGCACAGAGCTGGCCGAGCAGCTCGGGCTTGCCGTCGACAACGGCATCGTGGTCGACGAGCACGGCGTCACCTCCGACGGCACCACCGTGGCGGCGGGCGACTGCGCCAGCTTCCCCAGCCCTGTGCCCGGCCCGTTCGGCCGGATGCGGTTCGAGTCGGTCAGCACCGCGGTCGAGCAGGCCAGGGTCGCCGCCGCCACCCTCGCCGGCCGCGCTGTCCCATACCGCACGGCGCCGTGGTTCTGGTCGGACCAGTTCGACCTCAAGCTCCAGGTTGCGGGGCTGAGTTGCGGGGCCGACCGGGACGTCGTGCGCGGTGACCCGAATGCGGAGAAGTTCAGCGTGCTGTACTACCGCGACGACCGCCTGGCCGCGGCCGAATGCGTGAACAGCCCGGTGGACTTCCTGGCGGTCCGTTCCGCGCTCGGCATCGGCCGCACCGTCCCGGCCGAGCTTGCGGCGGACACCTCCGTCCCTCTGAAAAAGTTGTTGCAGGACGTGCGGGACGTGCCCCTGGAGTCCGTGCGATGACCGTGACCAGCCAGCCGATCCTGCCCGCGGTGCCGACCCAGCTGTTCATCGGCGGGTCCTGGCGGCCGGCGGCCTCCGGGCGAGAGCTGCCCGTGTACGACCCGGCGACCGGCGAGCTGCTGGCCGCGGTCGCCGACGCCGACGAGGCCGACGGGGTCGCCGCGTTGGACGCCGCCGTCGACGCCGCCGAGCGGTGGGCCGCCACGCCCGCGCGGCAACGCGGGGAGATGCTGCGCACGGCGTTCGACCTGTTGCAGGAGCGGCGCTCGGACTTCGCGACGGTGATGACGCGCGAGATGGGCAAGCCGTTCGCGGAAGCCCAGGGCGAGATCACCTACGGCGGGGAGTTCCTGCGCTGGTTCGCCGAGGAGGCGCCCCGGATCTCCGGCCGCTACGGCGACAACCCCTCGGGTACCGGCCGGATCGTGGTCAGCCACCACCCGGTGGGACCGTGCCTGCTGATCACGCCGTGGCCACCCGCAAGATCGCGCCCACGCTGGCGGCGGGCTGCACCGTCGTGGTCAAGCCGGCCGAACTCACCCCGCTGAGCGCGCTGCTGTTCTGCCAGCTGCTCACCGACGCGGGCGTGCCCGCGGGCGTGGTCAATGTCGTCACCACGTCGTCACCCGCCTCGCTCGCGGCCCGCCTGATCTCCGACCACCGGCTGCGCAAGCTCAGTTTCACCGGCTCCACCCCCGTGGGCAGGAAGCTGATGGCGCAGGCAGCCGACAACGTGCTGCGGACTTCCATGGAGCTCGGCGGCAACGCCCCCTTCCTCGTGTTCGCCGACGCTGACCTCGACGCCGCCGTCGAAGGAGCGATGCTCGCCAAGTTCCGCAACATCGGGCAGGCCTGCACCGCCGCCAACAGCTTCCTCGTCCAGCGCCCGGTGGCCGACGAGTTCGCCTGGAAAATCACCGAGCGGGTGTCGGCCCTGGTCGTGGGCAACGGGATGCGGCCCGACGTGACGGTGGGCCCGCTGGTCGAGGACCGGGCCGTCGATTCGGTCGACCGCCTGGTGCGGGACGCCGTCCAGCGCGGGGCCAGCGTGCGGACCGGCGGCAGGCCGCTGGAGGGCCCCGGGTCCTTCTCCCGTCCACCGTGCTCACCGGCGTCCCGGGCGGCAGCGCCCTGCTGCGCGAGGAGATCTTCGGCCCGGTGCTGGCCATCGTGCCGTTCGACACCGTGGCCGACCACCTACACACCAGGCAGGACCTGGCCCGGCTGCGTGCGGCCCGGGAGAAGGCGGTCCGCTGGCTCAGCGACCGGGTGGGTGACGACGGCCGCCCCGAAGGGGCTGACGTGGCGAACGCGTCACGCTGACCGTCACGGCCTGGCCGGCGGGTGGGACGGTCGCGCCGGCCCGCCGGTCCTGACATCTGGCAGGTGCGACTCTCCTCCGCAGGCACGCGCTCCGGCTCACGGCTTGCCACCGTGGCACGCCAGTCCAGTTGGCGAACCTTGAGTGGATTTATGTGACCGTGACGGCGCGGGTGCTGCGGGCCGTGGCGTTGGCGGGGCAGGCCCGCGCGGCGGAAGCGAGCGACCGTGACGCCGCGCTTGCCGAGCTGGACGGGCGTGGTGGGCTGGACGGGCTGGTGGGCTGGCTGGCCGGCCGGGCCGCCGACGCGCCGGTCGCTGGCGAAGTAGTTGAAGAAGGTGGCGCGCGAGACGTTGGCGGCGGCCGAAATCTGCTCGATGGTCACGTTTCCGTAGCCACGTTCCTCGAACAGTTGCAGTGCAGCGGACCGGATGGATCGCCATACCGCCTTACGCAGAGTGTGGTGTGTGGCGCGTGTAGTGATGTAGGTCGTAGTGGGGCGCGCTGTGTGGCGGATCCGTGGCGTGATGACGACGCGCATAAGATCATCTCGCTGTTCGAGCGGACGGTGGCTGGCCCGAGGGCTGCCTTCAGGACGCCGGTGTGTCCCGCCAGTCGCCGGCCGGCGGCGGCGTAGCTCCGTACAGGGCCACGGCGTTGCGCCAGGCGACCTTCTCGGCTACGGCACGGTCCAGACCGCTCAGTTCGGAGCGGATCAGCGCCTGGGTGTCGGGCCACGAACTGTCCTGATGCGGGTAGTCGACCTCCACCATGACCTTGTCCGCACCGATGACGTCCAGCATCCGGAACGCTGACGGGTCCTCGATCGAAGCGAAGAAGAAGTTGCGGTGCAGCACATCGACGGGATGACCATACGAACGGTCCCAGGCCGACTCTGGGTGATCGCACTGCCGGTACGAGCGGTTGAGCCGCTCGATCACCGTCGGCACCCACGAAGCTCCGCCTTCCGACAGAGCGATTCGCAGCTCCGGGAACCGGACCGGGATCAGCGAGAAAATCCAGTCGACGACCGCGCTCATCGAGCTGAGCGGAAACAGCGCGATCGCGACGTCGGTCGGTGAGTCGCTGGAGGGGCGGTTGACCAGCCCGGCCGAGCCCACATGCAGATTGACCACGGTGCCCGTCTCGGCGCACGCCGCGAAGAACGGATCCCAGTAGCGGGTATGCAGGCTGGGCCGCCCAAGCGCCTGGGGATTCTCGGTGAAACTCACCGCGCGTGTGCCGCGGGCCGCGTTCCGCCGGATCTCCCGCGCCGCCAGCTCAGGATCGTTCAGCCAGGTGATCTGGCTGCCGAGGAGCCGGTCGGGATATCGGCTGGTCCACTCCTCGAAGTACCAGTCGTTGTATGCCTGCACGCACGCGTAGCCCAGCTCCTGGTCGGCGAAGTTCGACAGCGCCCGGCCCGAGAATCCCCAGGGCAGGGACGGGAAGTTGAGTGAACCCCAGACGCCACCTAGATCCATGTCGGCGATGCGGGCTTCCGGGTCCCACGCTCCCCGCCGCGTCTCCTCGTACGCCATCGGATCGTGCGAACGCCACTCGTCCACCGGGCGCCCGACGGTCGCGTTCGCCATGAGGACCGGCTCCGGCCGCCCCTCCAGAATCCAGTGCGGGACGCCGTCGACCGCGGCCATGCGCGGCGCCGCCTCCCGCAGGCGCGCCGGCACCCGGGAGGTGAAAGCGTCGGCTGGTTCCAGGACGTGGTCATCCACGGAGATGATCGGCAGGAAGATGTCTCGGCGCGTGGGTTCGGGCAGGAACGTGACGGCGGTCATTGCGCTCCGATCAGGGGTAGATCAGGACAGGACGCCGGGATCACGGTCGATCTCCCAGCGCGCCGCCGACTCGAACAGGTTCTGTACCCCGACGGCGCGGATCCGCGTGGACAGGGCCTCGTGCTGATCAGCGGGAAACGCCTTGCCGCCACCCAGAACCTCGACATGCCAGGCGATCCGGGACCGGGACTCCAGGCTGACGCAGCGGTAGTAGGCCTCCCGCACGGTGCCGCCGACCACGAACACACCGTGGTTCTCCAGCAGCCCGACGGCCCGTTCTCCCAACGCCAGGACATTGTTCTCGGCGGCCGCCGGATCCACCACCGTTCCCTCGTAGCCCCGGTGGAACGCGATGTCCTCGTCGGCCAGGAAGGCCCCGATCTGCTCATAAGCCGGCGGCACTCGCCCCGCTGCCGCCCAGATCGTCCCCCAGCGGGAATGGTTGTGCACCGCGACATCGACATCGTCGCGTAGCCGGTGCAGCGCGAGGTGCAGCTCGATCGCGGCCGGCGCGACCCGCCGGCCCGCCAGATGAGTGCCGTCCGGCGCGAGCCGCACGACATCAGACGCGATGATCTGCCGCCACGCGAGATTCGACGGGTTGACCAGCAGGCTACCGTCAGGCTGACGGATGCTCACATGCCCGAAGATATGATCATCATAGCCCTCGGCGTGCAGCATCCGGGCGAACACAGCGAGCTCCTGCTCTGGAGTCAGCTCCCGCTCCAGCGCCGACTCGCCTCGGGCCCGCAGGACGGACTCAACAAGATCGACCAAAGCGATCATCTCCCGGCGACAGATCCACGACCCCCGACGCCGTCAGCTCCCGAAGCTGGCCGCGAATGTCCGTTAGAAAATATTAGCATGCTATATTCAACGCTGGCCGTCAATTGGCGTCCAGCGCGACGATGCCTGGTTCAGGCGACTGCGGGGGCGGAGCGGCCACCTTCCGCGATCCCCTCTAGCCATCGGCGAAACCGAACGACGACGGATGGTAGCCAGGGGGAGGTGCGCGTCCCATGGGGCGAGCGCGCGGCAGGCGATCTCTCGCCGTCCGGAAGTCCAGCGCTGTCGGTAGCCTGCCGTGATGCTTCCAGCGTGAAGGCGGCGGGTTGTGCATCCGGAGTAGAGGATACTACTATGCGCCGCGAGGTGTGACGCGCCCGACATGGGGCGTCCAGTCAGAGGAGCGCATATGAGGATTTTACGGCCAGTGGTAGGGCTCGCCGCGGCCGGCGCGCTGATCGCCGCCGCCGGCTGCGGCAGCTCGGGGGGAGCCGGTTCATCGGGTAGCGGCGGCGGCCCGATCAAGTTGTTGGTGGTGAGCCAGCTACAGGCCTCGACCTTCTCCTTCCCGGAGATCGAGGACGGCGCGCGCGCAGCAGCCGCGGCGATCAACGCGGCCGGCGGCGTAGCCGGCCACAGGATTCAGGTCGACGCCTGCAACGACCAGGGCGACCCGAACATCGCCGGGACCTGCGCGCGCACTGCCGTGCAGCAGCACTACGCCGGGGTGATTATGACGACCGAGCTCTACTCGGCGTCGGTCCTGCCGCTCCTCGAGTCGGCCAAGATCCCGGCGGTCGGATCCGTTCCGCTGACCGCTCCGGACTTCACCAGCCCGGTCTCCTTCCCGCTCTCCGGCGGCAACCCCGTGGACTACGGCGGCATCGGCTACAGCGCGGGCAAGACGGGCTGTAAGACGGCCGCCATCATCCGGGACACCGCGTCATCCGTCGACGAGTCCGTTGCCGCGATGACCCGGGGTGCCAAGGCCGCCGGCCTGACTCTCAAGGTGACAGTCAAGAGCGCCGGCACCTCGGCCGACTTCGCCTCACCCGTCTCCCAGGTCGTCTCCTCGGGCGCCGAGTGCCTGCTGCTCGCCGAGCAGCCGACCGCGATCGCAAAGATCGTCGGAGCCGTCCGGCAGAGCGCCAAACCGGCCATGCCGATCTACACCGCCGCTGTCGCGCTTCCGCCGGCGCTCGTCAAGGCCCTCGGAGCGGCCGCCAACGGCGTGATCGTCGACGAGAGCGTCCAACTGCCGAACGCCAGCGTGACTCCCAAGTTCTGGGCGGACATGACCAAGTACCGGCCCAGTGCCCCGCGGACCACGTCCTCCTATCAGTCCTGGGCAGCCGTCCAGATCGTCAAGGCGGTCGCCGGACCGGCCAAGGCCTTCACCGGCCCTGACCTCATGTCCGCGTTGACCAAGGCGAACGCCGTCACCGTCGAGGGCCTGGCGCAGACGCTCAACTACAGCAAGCCGCGGACGGGCACCTCGTTCCCTCGGATCTTCAACACGTCCATCTTCGCCTGGAAGATCAACAAGGGGAGCTACCAGCCACTGTTCAACGGCAAGGCCCAGGAGATCTCCTCGGTGCTCCGGGGTTAGTGGACCGAGTGGTCGGCTGACCGACCAGACCGGCGCGGTCCCTGCGGCCCGGGCGCGATGGTCGCCGGGCCGCCCTGGCCAGCGCTGATCGGAAGATCGACGACAGTCGCCGAAGCGTTCTCTAAACTCGTTCAATCTTAGACTGGTATAGTAATTAGGCTGAGGAACTAGCTGGGGACCCTGCGGTCCGGGCTCGCGCACTGTCGTCCTGGAGGGGAAGCGTGTGAGCAAGGTCTGGTTCGTCACCGGCACATCTCGCGGCTTCGGCCGTTCCTTCGTTGAGGCCGCGCTCGGTCGCGGCGACAAGGTCGCCGCGACCGCTCGAGATGTCAGCTCGCTGGCGGATCTGGCCGCCAAGTAGAGACCGCTTCCCGCACCCGACCTGCCTCTACCCGCCCGCCGTCGAGCGTTCCGCCAAGGCCCTCGCCGGCGTCGACCCAGCGAGCGTCCGCAAGATCATGCAGGACAACGCCGCGAAGCTTCACAGGATCGAGCTGCCGTCAGAGGCCCGGAATTCCTGACAGACGAACCCGCGAGGCCGGGCCTCAGGGGTCCGGCCTCTGCGGCCGCGAATGGTGGCCAAGTTCTCAGACTGGATCACGGAGCAGGCCAGGGTCATCGTGGACGGAATGTCCGGCCGGGGCGCGTGCGATCTGGTTCCGCTCGTGGCCGCGGAGCTGCCGGCCCAGGTGATCTGCTCGGTCATGGGCGTACCGGACGACATGCGCCGGCAGGTCGTCGAGTGGGCGGACCAGATCTTCTCCGAGTCGCGCTCTGAGGATGGGCTCGCCCGCTCGGCCGCGGCGTGCCAGGCGGTGATGGAGTACTCGCTCGAACTGCGAAGCCAGGGCTGGGACCCGACAACGAAAGCATGCTCGGCGAGCTCGCCACCGCCGAGCGCGACGGTGTCCAGATCACCGACACGATGTTCATGCAGCTCTGGTTCTCGCTGCTGATCGCTGGCTTCGAGACGACGCACACTTTGATCGGCCAGAGCCTTCGCCTGATTCTTGAGGACCCGACCGTCGCGGAGCAGGCGCGGACCGCTGTTGCGCAGGGAAGGTCCGGGAACTCGTTGACGAGTTTCTCCGGGTGGTGACGCCGGCTATGCACATGGCCCGCCACACGACCCGGGACGTCGAGATGCACGGCAGCATCATCCACGAAGGCGACATGGTAGTGCTCTGGTTCGTTGCCGGGAACCGGGACGCCTCGGTGTTCCCTGACCCGCACCGGTTCGACTACCTTCGCCGGCCGAACGTCCACCAGAGCTTTGGTGGGGGTGGCCCGCACTTCTGCATCGGCAATCACCTCGCCCGCCTCGAGGTCATGATCCTCCTTCGGGAGATCTTCTCGCGTGACCTGAAGATCACTCTGAACGGGGCACCCGAGCGCGGCTGGTCGGTCTTCATCAACCAGCTCTTCTCCCTCCCGGTGATCTGCGCGTGACGACCGCGTCCGGCTAGCGGACAGAAAGGCATGTGTGGACCTGCGCGCCAATCAGGTCGACGCAGCCTTCGAACGGCTCGCACCTCACAGCGCCCGCGCGCTGTGAGGTCCTGTCGGTGACAAACCAGCTCGGGCATCTGCCAGGTGCCAGGCTGGGAAGGGCGAAATCATGGAGATCAGCATCCGGGTGCCCCCGTGCCGCCCGATCCGCGACCTGATCGCGTTCGCGCGGCGCCTGGAAGGCATCGGAGTCGACCGGGTCGTCTTCCCGGACTCGCAGCTGCTGTGGCGGGACGTTGCCGGGCAGTCTTTCCGGTGTCCGGGTGATCGAAATCGGTGACATCCAGGGGGGGGGGGGTACTGCGGCCTGACGCTTGCCGGCCTGGGCGCGGAGGTCGTCCGGATCGAGCCCGCGCAGGGCGTTGCCACCCGGGCGCTCGGCCCGTTCGCCGGCGACGACCCGCACCCCGAACGGTCGCTGCACTTCTACGCCTACAACCGGGGCAAGAAATCGCTGGTGCTTGATCTCGCCACGGCCGACGGGCGGGGCCACCTGGGCCGGCTGGTCACGGCCGCCGACGTCCTGCGCCCGCCGGGGCATCGATCGACCTCACGGTCGACCTACCAGACCCAGCTACCGCTGGGTCTGGACACCGACGGGGTTGTCACGTTCCGCATGAGACAGATACGACCGGGGTGGGTGCCCTCTGTACCCCGGGGACGGTGGTGCGCTCCCGCCCGGCCAAGCCCGTCCGGGCGGCACCTGTCGCC
>Ga0207710_10000137_pt1 | contig 86612 bp, 93 predicted proteins | sample KBSS24metaG_FD_184400 | JGI IMG/M metagenome (GOLD analysis project Ga0207710, IMG submission 184400) | Switchgrass rhizosphere microbial communities from Kellogg Biological Station, Michigan, USA - KBS S2-4 metaG (SPAdes) (version 2) | ecosystem: Host-associated > Plants > Roots > Rhizosphere...
AGTCCTGAAGAACTGGCACATCTTCAACCGCTACCGTGGCTGTCCACGCAGGGTCGGCACGTTCGCCCAGGCCGTCTTCATCCTTGAGCAGGAGGGGATTTAGGAAAACCGACTTTGAAAAAGCTCAGTGCAGCGCCTCAGTAGTTCCTTTCCGGCACCTGGTCACGGTGAGTGATGTCAAGCGGCGGCCGGTAGGGCGTTAGTGGCGGGTTCCGGCTGCGGGGCGGGGTGGCGGTCGAGGTAGCGGGAGTGCTCGGCCTCGGCGTCGTAGCGCCACCGGTAGGGCTCGGCGGTCGCGTTGTGCGTGAGGGTGAAGTCGATGATCTGTGCTTCGAGGTCCTCGCGGGTCGCGAAGTCGCCGCGGTGTAGCAGCCGGCGGGTCAGCGTCCCGAACCACTGCTCCACCATGTTCAACCAGCTCGCGTGCTTCGGCGTGTAGGTCACCGTGAACCGGGGGTGCGCGGCGAACCAGGCCCGGGTCGCGGCCGAGGTGTGACTGGACCCGTTGTCGAGGATCAGGTGGATCCGCAGGTCGGGGGCGGTGCACTGGTCGAGCGTGACCAGGAAGTCGAGAAACGTCCGCGAGTTGTTCCGCTGGATCCGCTGGGCGATCACCTGCCCGGTGAACACGTCCATCGCCGCGACGACCGAGACGGTGCCGTGGCGGACGTACTCGAACTCGCGGCGGGCGTCGCGGCCCGCCCGGGCGCGGAACTCGGGATGCTTGCGGCTTCTGGCCTGGATCCCGGTCTTCTCGTCGACCGAGAGCAGGAGCGTGCCGTCGGCGGGTCCGTCGAGGTAGAGCCGGCAGACCTCGCCGGCCTGTCGCCAAAAGTCGCGGGTGTCGGCACGGCCCAGCCAGCCGCGGACCCGGTGCGGGCGGACCTCGGCCTCGGCGAGAACCCGCCCGACGGTCGCCGGCGAGATCGACAGGCCGCGGCCGGCGAGGTGGCCGGCCAGCGTGCGCTGCGTCCAGACGCTCGCCCCGGACGGCGGGAGCGAGGTCGCGGTCGCGACGACCGCGAGCCGCGCCGACGGGCCGTGGATCGGCGGCCGGCCCGGGCGTGGCCGGTCGAACAGGCCCGGGATACCGCGCGCGGCGAACCGCACCGGCCACACCCGGGCCGTGGGCACCGAACAGCCCACCACCCGCGCGATCTCGGCGGGGCCCGCCCCGGCCCCGGCGAGCAGCACGATCCGCGCCCGCCGCACGAGGCGCTGCTCGCTGCTGCCCGCCGCGACGACCTGGTTGAGTTTCCGGCGTCGTTTGACGGTCAACGCCTCGGCGACCGTCCGCCAGCCACGGCCCATGAACCTGTCAGCACTCCTGAGGCCCCAGGTCACGGGCACGTACATCGGCCACCGGGGGCAGACGGTGAACCACGGGCCGTGCCCGGCGCCCCGATACCCGGCGCGGGCGGACAGCGTGATCCCACCACAGGTCACCGGGCGGTCAGACTGGCAGGCGTGCCAGTACCGACCAAGCGCCTCAAGGACCTCGTCGAGGGGACCGTGGACCACCGCGCCTCGCAGACCCACCCGGTCCTGCAGGAGATCACGATCCGGTGGCGCGGCGGGTTCGGCTACCTGAGCGCCTGGGCCGGCGAGGGCGACGACAACGACGAGGAGATCCGGCTCTGCCGGATCGAGTACCTCGGCGGCGAGGCCTGGGCGTTCGCCCTCTACGCCCCGGCCACCGAGGGCTACACCCCAGCCGCCCTGGTCACCGGCAGCCGGATCGGATCGCCCACCGAGGCGTACGACACCGCCGCCATCATCCACCTAACCGACTACCAGAAGTAACGATCAATCGGTATGCCTCGCGGCAAGGAACTACTGAGGCGCTGCACTAGGCCCTGATCTGCTGACTACGCCCCCATCGCCAACCCAAAAAAATCACACAGCGTAACCAAGGCATGTTCTCGGGCACCTTAAGGGGAGACGCCACACCATCCGGGTCGCCTCCTCGACCCGAAGCGTCGAGCTCAGGACGAGGTTGCGTCTGGCTCGGGAACCGGATGTCGGCGAGCGGACATTAAGAGGCATGAGGCAGCGATGACAGATGAGTCCGAGTCGGACGAGGCCCTCTTGGCGCGGGCGGTGCAGGGAGACAGCGCTGCGTTCGGACATCTGTTCCGTGCACACGCTGACGCGGTCTACTCTTATTGCTTTCACCGTCTGGGGGCTTGGAGTACTGCCGAGGACGCGACATCGATAGTATTCCTGGAAGCATGGAGGTGTCGAGCAAAAGCGGTGGCAGTATCAGGATCGCTGCGTCCATGGCTGTTTGGCGTAGCGACAAACGTAATGCGAAACCAGCGGCGGTCGGCTCGACGGTACGACGCTGCATTGTATAGGCTGCCTCCTTCGCGTGCCGAGCCTGACCATGCGGATCGTGTCGCCGAACAACTTGATGGTGAACGGCAGATGCGTCAGCTCATAATTGAGCTAATGAAGCTCAATCGAGGCATCCGGGAGGCGTTCATTTTGGTTGCACTCGAGGAGCTGAGTTACGCTGAAGCGGCGGTCGCTCTCGGAATTAGAGTAGGTACGGTGCGGTCGAGAGTCGCTCGCGCGCGCGCCCACTTGAAAGAAATTGACACTTCGATAGAAGGTTCGAGTAACTCTATCGAAGTGGTTGAATCGTCGATTCGCCGGAGTGACGGGATGGCCACGCGAGATGCCTGATACACGAGATCTAGATTTTCCACCGCATCGGCCTCTCTCCGCGAAAAGATTGAACCAGCGCCAGGGGCTACTCGAGCGGTACGTCGCGGCATCGATTCGCTCTCGTAAGACATCCTGGTGGAGGCGGAAAAGTATAGGAATTCCGGCCGTGGCGATAATGGCCGCCTGCATCGTTGCTGCCGGCTGGGGGCTGCAGCATGGAGGAGAGGCTGAGGGTTCGCTGGCAGTTGGATGCTATTCAACGCCTAGCCTGCAGAGTGACACGGCAGTTTTCGACAACGGCCAGGAAGATCCAGCCACAACGTGTCGAGACTATTGGCAACGGTCGGGGATCACCGTCGATGGAGGTGCAGCCGTCTGCCTCAAGCGAGACGGAGGTATCGCAGCATTCCCAGTAAAGAACGCCTGTGAGACATTGGAATTGAAGCCGTACTTGGGAGTTTCCGAGGATGCCTCCAGGTTTGCGGCATTCAAGGAGGGTGCCGTGCAGCTATTCGCTGCAGATCGGTGTCGGCCACGCGGCGAGCTCATCGCCGCACTCAGACAGATGCTTAACAAATTTGGTCTGCGAGAATGGTCGATCGATGACAGCGGGTACTCTCAGCCCTCGGCCCAAGGACTTCCTTGTGCCAGTCTCGCCATCGATCACAAGCAATCAGTCGTGAACGTTGTTCCATTCCCTGCCCTGCCGCCTTCGGGTGAGGCACCCAGCGGATCCAGGTCGCCTACAGGGCCATGATCAGAGAGGCTTGTGTCTAGGGAATTCGGAGTCCCAGAAGAGTCCGGGCGGGTCGCCGTGGCGGCGTGACCCGGCGTCGCCATGGTCGCGGCAGGTGTTCAGACCTGGATCCGCCAATAACTGGTGATGTTGAATTTTGTAGATCGCTACCTGAGCGGGTGCCTGCCGTGCAGGGAAAGTCGGGGTCACCGCGCCAACCGAGGCTTCCTGACGAGAGGCACCCGCCGGGTGATCAAACCACACAGATCAACTGGGTCGAGGCGACGGGCCCCGCGGGTTCGGGGTGGGCCTGTGGGCCGGTCGTTGATGGGGATGGCGGGGCTGGTCGCGGTCGCCGAGATAGTGGATCGGCTTGGGGCGTCGAGACTCTCGACGGCGAGGTCGGGCCGGTCAAGCAGCGGGCATGAAGCCTTTCGGCAGGGAGTTACTGGTCGGGCTGGCGAGCCCGCAGGTGGCGGGGCAGACGACGTTGTCGCTGCGCTGCAACGAGGCTGGTGATGTCGTTGCGCCGTCGTGGACGGCGGCTAGGTTACAGATCTTGAATGGTCAGGGTCTGGCTACGGCGGTTCTGGGTCCAAGGTGAGGTCGGTCTGGCCGAGGAAGCCGGTGATCAGGTCGGGTCGGTACTGGATACGCTTGAGCAGGGTCTTGATCGTGGTGGTGAGCTGGTTGACGGTGACGCGGACGTGGTTGCCCAGGTCGCGTTTGATGTGGGCCCACACGCCTTCGACCGGGTTGAGGTCGGGGGCGTAGGCGGGCAGGGGCACCACGGTGAGCCAGTGGGTGTGGCGGGTGAGGAACACGCGCATGGCGGCGCTGTGGTGGGTGTTGAGGTTGTCCCAGCACAGGATGATCGGGGCGTTCAGCTGGTGGTGCGCGGCGACGAGCAGGGTGGCGTAGTCGTCTTCGGAGAAGCTGCGGCGCTCGCCCTTACGGCTGTGGTGGGTGAGGACCCGGTAGAACAGCCGGGAGCGCTGGCCGGGCCGGTAGCAGACCAGGGCGGCCATCGACACCCGTCCCGAGCCCTTCCCCGACACCCGTACCGTCGGGGTGTGGTCTCGCGGGGCCCAGGTTCGGGCTTTCGGGGGGCGCAGGCTCTGTCCGGCTTCGTCCTCGAAGACGATCCACGCTCCGGTCGTCGCCGCTAGCCTCGTACCTTCGCCCAGGTCTCGGCCCGCCACGTGGTGATCTTCTGGTCGTCGCGTTCGGCGGCCCGGCGGGCGGGGACCTGCGGGCTGTAGTCCAGGCGGTGCAGCAGGTACGAGGTGCCGCGCAGGGTGTAGCGGGTGTGGAACAGCCGGCCGATCAGCAGGGTCACCCGGGCCAGCGTCCAGCGCTGGTCGGGCCAGCCGTGCGCGGCCGGGCCACGGTCGAGTTCCACCCGTAGCCGGTCGAGTTGACGGTCCGACAGCCGGCACGACGCCCCACTCGGTCCCCGCGACGCCAGCGCCGTCACACCACCGGCCTGCCACCGTCGTTTCCACTGGTAGGCCGACTTCGTACTCACCCGCAGCCGCCCGGCGACCTCGACCGGGTCGACCCCGGCAGCGAACAGGTCCGCCGCTTGGGCCCGGACCGCTTCCCGACGGGCACGACCCTGCGCGGTAAGACCACCACCATCCGCATACCTCATGCCCGTTACAAGGGCCGAGCACGGCCAGGTCATACCCGGACAGACCGGATGTGATCAAACAGACCCCGACCATTCAAGATCTGTAGCGGGCCGGTTCGACGCGGGTGCGCGAGGCGGGATTGAGGCGACGGTCGGAGTGCTGGCGTCGCGCTGGTTGGCCCGGCTGCCGGCCCACCGCCGTGCCGAGCTGGTCACCGGGCAGCCGACGGTTTACCTGGACTCCTCGGACATGGAGGTCTTCGGCCGACCCAAGCGCGGCGTGGCCTAACCTATAGGGGGAAGAGAGCAGGCCGGCCACTGCTGGCGTCGTGGGCGCGCACCGGGCTGGTCTTGGCGGGCAGCCTGCTGTCCGGGGACCAGGAAGTCCGGCCGCGGGCGGCCGGACTTCTGATCGGGCGCTGGCGAAACTGCTGAGAGTAGTCGGCGCGGACTATAGTCCGCGCCGACTCGGGGCTCTTCACCGGCGAGCTCGCCAGCGACGCCGTGGCCGCGGGCGTCGACTTCGCGATCGTCGCCCCGCGCGACAGCGCGCTTTAGAGCGTGTCTCGTGTGGTGGTTCGGGCACATATCTGATCATGGATGTGATGGAGAACGGCCTGGCTCTGCGGCTGGTCCCGGATGATCTGTGGAAGCTGGTGGAGCCGTTGCTGCTACGGTTCGAGACCCGCCACCAGGGCGGTGGGACGGCGCCGATCGAGGACCGGGCGGTGTTCACCGCGGTGGTCTACGTCCTGACCGCGGGCTGTGCCTGGCGGCATCTACCCGCCGAGTTCGGCATCTCGGTGCCTACGGCGCACCGCCGGTTCCAGGACTGGACCCGGGCCGGGGTCTGGTCCCGGCTGCACCAGAAGGTCCTCGACGCCCACGGCGGCGCCGGCGGCGTCGACTGATCGTCGGTGATCGTGGACGCAGCAGGCCTGCGGGCGAAGAAGGGGGATCCCTGACCGGGCCGAACTCGGTCGACCGTGGCAAGAAGGGCTCGAAGATCCATGTCCTGGCCGATGTGGCCGGGCTTCCGCTGGTCGTCGCGGTCTCGGGAGCGAACCTGCACGACAGCCAGGTCCTGGTCCCGCTGGTCGCCGGCATCCCGGCGATCCGTTGCCGACACGGCCCACGGCGGCGCCGGCCCGACAGGCTGCGCGCCGACAAGGGCTACGACTTCCCGGACCTGCGCCGTTCCCTACGCCGGCACCGCATCACCCCCCGCATCGCGCGGCGCGGGATCGAGCGCGCTGACCGTCTCGGCAGGCACAGGTGGAAGATCGAAAGAACGATCGCCTGGCTCGGCGGTTACCGCCGCCTCACCATCCGCTACGAACGCCACGGCCGAACCTTCCTCGGATTCCTCAGCCTCGCCGCCGCGATCACCTGCTGGAAGAAACTCCCACACCCCACATGAGACACGCTCTAATACTACAGCCGCATTTATGGTGATCTTGCTGTGCGTCGGCGGTAGTGGGATGCGCGGGCGCGGGCTTGGTGGCGGCGGCGCCAGCGGGACCATGCCATGACGGTGCTGGTCGTAGCGGTTGCGGTGAGGGCAAGCTGGGACAGTAGCCGTCGGATCTCGGGAAGAGTCAGCGGAATCAGTTTCGCTGTTTCTCTGGCACCCCTTTTTCGCTATGGGCGGTGTGCTGGGTGGCGCGGGTGACGGTGAGATAGGCATGGGCGAGCATGCTCAGGGTGATGTGCCGGTACCAGGCGTCGTAGCGGCGGACCTGGTAGTGGTCGAGGCCGACTTCACCTTTCGCGGTCTGGAAGCATTCCTCGATCGACCAGCGGGAGCCGGCGATCCGGACGAGTTCAGTCAGGGTCGTCTCGGCAGGTCCGTAGCAGACGTAGAAAGCGCGTTTAGAGGAGTCGGTCAGGCTGCGGCGGATCAGCAGCCAGTGTCCTACTCCTTTCTCTCGTAGCGGCCTTATCGGCACCCGGGCCCACTGGTACAGGCGTGGGCCTTTCTCCCCGTCGCCGGCCGACAGCGTCTGCCAGTCCTCGTCGGCGACCTCGTCGGCGAGAGTCCGGGCACGGACAGCGGTGAAGATATGGCCGCTGGTGGCACCGATGAGTGACTCGTTGCTTTTCACAGCCATGACGTGGCCGATGCCTTCGGCTTCCAGCCACATGCGCAGGCGCCGGTCGCAGCCGTACACCTCGTCGGCGGTCACCCACCGGGCAGGGACCTTCCCGGCCAGCGCCCGGGCCAGCATGGCCTTGGCCAGCTGGGGTTTCGTCGCGAACGCGACCTCGCCGCCGATGCCCGCCTCACGGCACCGGTCCTCATCGCCCGTCCAGGACTGCGGAAGGTACAGCTCCCGGTCAAGAAAGGATCGGCCCGCCGCGGTCACGTAGGTGAGGAACACTCCGATCTGACAGTTCTCGATACGACCTGCAGTTCCCGAGTACTGCCGTGCCACCCCCGCGGACTTCGTTCCTTTCTTCAGGAACCCGGTCTCATCGAGGACGAGAACACCATCAGGGTCACCCAGATTCTCGACCACATAGTCACGGACGTCGTCGCGGACACCGTCCGCGTCCCACACGGCCGAATTCAGCAGTCTTTGCATTCCGTCCGGCGTCAGCTCACCGGCCTGCTCCGCCAGCTGCCACCCGTTCTTCCGTTCCACCGGCCCCAGCAGGCCGCGTACATATGCCAGCGCCCGCCTCCGCGGCTCCCCTCGACCAAACCTCCTTCCGATCCTACGATGAATCTCATCTAAATTCGCCAACCATTTCTCAGGGTCGATACCACAGATATCATCAGCCACACGGAAAATGATGAAGGTCGCGGCGTCGATCCCCAAGCCGACACGCCAAGTGCGGCTGTAGTACTAAGCCGTCGTCGATCGTGCCTAAACGGCACACCCGAAGCCGCTCATCTACCGGTCTAAATTCCCCTCCTGTCTGACTCATTATGGAGCAATCGGTCAATCCCGAGCCAGCTAAGGGTTGTTGCGTAACCCTGTTGGTCTGGGTGGTGGGGTGGGCTGGCTGAAGTTGGCCCGTTCCTGTTCACACCGGGGCTCTTTGGGATAATGGTCCCAGGGAGGGGTGCAGGTGTCGAGATCACAACCGCCGTACACGGAGGAGTTCCGCCGGCAGATGGTGGAGCTTGTCCGAGCTGGTCACTCGCCAGAGGTGCTGGCCAAGGAATACGGCCCGTCGGGGCCGTCGATCCACAACTGGGTCCGTCAGGCCGAGCAGGAGGACGGTACGCGGGCCGATGAGCTGACCGCCGCGGAACGCGACGAGTTGAAACGACTCCGGAAGGAGAACCGGCAGCTCCGGGAGGAACGTGAGATCCTCCGCAAGGCCACAATTTTCTTCACGGCGGAGACCGATCAGACGTGAAGTTCGCTCTGATCGACGCGGAGAAAACACACCACTCTGTCTCCGTCCTGGCCCGCGTGCTCGGTGTGTCACGCGAGGGCTACTACGCCTGGCGTCGCCGTGGCGGCCAGTCCGCTCGGGTCGCCGACGACCAGACCCTGACCACGAAGATCACCGCGGTGCATGCGGCGTCCCGGGCGACCTACGGCGCCCCACGCGTGCACGCCGACCTGGCCGCCGCTGGTGTCCAGACCAGCCGCAAGCGCGTCGCCCGGCTGATGAGACAGGCAAACCTGCAAGGAGTCCACCACCACCACCGCCGGCGGATCAGCCTGACCCGCCGCGACCGTGCCGCCCACCTGCCACCAGACCTGGTCGGGCGCGACGTCACCGCCCCGGCCCCGAACCGGGTCTGGACCGCCGACGTCACCTACATCCCGACCGGGCAGGGGTTCCTCTACCTCGCGGTCGTCCTCGACCTGTACGCCCGCACGATCGTCGGATGGTCCATTTCCGACGAGCAGAAAACCCCGCTCGTCGCCGATGCCCTCACCATGGCACTCCAGCGCCGCCGGCCCGCCCCCGGTGTCATTCATCATTCTGACCAGGGCGGTCAATACCTATCTCGGGACTTCGCCAAGCTCTGCCGCCAGCACCAGGTAAGCCGCTCCGTCGGGTCCGCCGGTGATTGCTATGATAATGCGGTCACCGAGTCGTTCTTCGCCACCCACGACCAGGCCCGCAGCGCCATCTTCGATTTCATCGAGGGGTTCCACAACCGGCAACGCCGCCACTCCACCAACGGAAACCTCAGCCCCCACGAACACGAAACCCGCTACTACGAGTACCATCAAGCCGCATAATCATTCAAAGCCCTACCTGTGAACGAAACTGGGGCAGCTTCAGGCAGGGTGGTCGGGTGCAGGTCGTCTCCGCTGCTGACCCTCAGTGGATCTTTCCGTTTACCGGTCTGAAGCCGGTCCAGTTCCGTCGGCTGGTGCGGCTGGTCGCCGAGCGTGGCGCGGACTCGGTGGTGGAGGGCAGGCCGGGGCGGCCGTGGTCGTTGCCGTTGGCGGACCGGGTGTTGCTGGTCGCGACGTACTGGCGTACGAACCTGACGTTGCGGCAGGTCGGTCCGCTGTTCGGGGTGTCGTACTCGGCGGCGTACCGGATCATCGACTCGCTCACGCCGCTGCTCGCACTGACCCCAGCGCGGCGGCGCAGGGTCGACCAGGTGACGATCGTGGACGGCACCCTGATCCCGACGAGGGACCACGCGCTGGCGGCGCCGTCGAAGAACTACCGGTACTCGACGAACCTGCAGGTCGCGATCGACGCGAACACCCGCCTCGTCGTGGCCCTGGGCGATCCGCAGCCGGGTAACCGCAACGACACGATCGTCTACGCGACCAGCGGCATCAAGGACAAGCTCGCCGGCCGTCCGGTGCTCGCGGACGGCGGCTACCAGGGCCACCCTGAAGTGATCATCCCCTATCGGAAACGGCGCGACGGCCAGCCGCTACCCGACTGGCAGGAGGACCTCAACACGATCCATCGCACCGTGCGCGCCCGGGTCGAACACACCCTCGCCGGACTGAAGACCTACAAGATCCTGCGCGACTACCGCCGCGACGCCGCCACTCTGGCCGCGACCGCGGCCGGCATCGCCCACCTCTACAACATCAGCCGAACAAACTGAGCACACGGACCGCTGCGGTCAAGTTCGTCCACCTGAGTTACGAAACATCGTTTAGGAGAAGACCGATTTCTTCGTTTTACCTTACGTCTGCCGTTCTGATCGATCGGTGGTGGCCGCCCGCTCGCTGGGCGACCACCACCCAATGTTTTTTACCTAATTATTAATCCAAATTGCCCCGACGCGATCATTCCAGCCCGCGGCGAGGACTCCAATGCTCTGGTTCGGAACAACCATGCTAGTAAAGCCCGTCCCCGGATACCATGGTTGACTACCGTTCGTGTTGTCGGCTAGCCAGGCGCCACATGCATGGGTCTTGAAAGACGACATCTGGTTGTTGAAATCCCAATCGTTCATGTTCTGCCAGTAGCCCCCATCATAAAAGACGAGGTGTCGGCCAGAAAAGCCGCCGTTAGCCCAGAGTTCCAGCGGGCTTGCGCAGGCTGCCTGCGGGGTGACTACCGACTGTGTTGCGCTCTGTGGGGTCTCGAGTCCGAGATCTTTCTCTCGGGCAGCTGCCTGCTGAGGGGTCCGAAAGCACTCGGTCTTACGCTGGAAGACGAAGCAATCCGTCGCTTCCCCCCAGCCCGCCTTGATATTGAACTGCTTTCCTTCGAAGGACGCCCAGTTAGGCGTCTCGTCGGTGGTGGCAGAATTGGTCGACTGCACTGCAGGCGGGCTTGGTACGGCTGCGCTCGCAGCTGTAGGGGCAACGACCAGTAGGAATGCTGCAGATGCCAGGGAAGCGGCCCCGGAAAGGAGCCTTGTAGCGCGCACGTAATCAAGCCCTTCGTCAACATGGATGCGCCGGTAGGTATGCGACACGATTTCCTATTGATCAGGAAAACGATATGCAGTATCGCACCCAAAGAGCCGTATTGAGTACGGGATCTAATCCGCGTTGTTCGACTGTTGACAAACTTGCATGGGACGGATGTATGCAGTAATGGGGCCGGCTGCCTACAGCTGGCAATTTGCTGCAAAGCGAAATATCCTGGTCACGTCAAGTCTCACACCCGAAGATGCACTGGCTTGCCGATGGCTAGCAGTGACTAGCACAACTCGGAGGCACACGAAAAATATGTGATATATATCATATTAAGAGCGTGTCTCACGTGGGTGTGGGGCTCCAGAATCCCGATTCGGCCTGTGAGCTGGCCTTTTGTGGTTGATGCGGTCTTCACCGGGAGGTGTCAGGCGGCGTTGCGATACTCGCTGATCAACCCGCCGAGGATACGTGTGCGACGGATGGTGGACTCCGACGTCGGGGTGACCACGGGTGGCGAGTCGGGCGGGTGCTGGCCGAGGGAGCGGTGAGGCCGGTGGGTGTTGAAATGCTCGGCGTAGCTGTCGAGGACCGACGTCAGGTGCCGTTCGGAGACGATCAACAGCCTGTCGGTGCATTCCCGGCGGACGGTGCCGACCCAGCGTTCCGCGATCGCGTTCGCCTGCGGGGCTTGTGGCGGTGTGCGTACCACGTCGATGCCGGCCCCGGTGAAGACAGCGTCGAAGGAAGCCGTGAATTTCGTGTCGCGGTCACGGAGGAGGAACCGGAATCGGTGGCTGCCCTCCTCGAGATTCATCAGCGGGTTCCGTGCCTGCTGGGTGACCCAGGCCGTGGTCGGGTGCTTCGTGATCCCGAGGACATGGACATGGCGGGTGGCGTGTTCGACGACGAAGAACACGTAGATCCGTTGCAGGAACACGGTGTCCACCGTGAAGAAATCGCAGGCCAGCAGGCCAGCAGGCCGGAGGCCTGGGCGCGCAGGAACGTCCGCCAGGAGGCGTCGGCTCGCCGCGGCGCTGGGTCGACGCCGGCGCGGTGCAGGATCCGCCAGACGGTGGCGACCCCGACCGAGTAGCCCAGTCCGATCAGTTCTCCCTGGATCCGGCGGTGGCCCCAGGTCGGGTTCTCCCGCGCGAGTCGCAGAACCAGCTCGCGGATCTCCCGGTGGACCGGCGGCCGACCGGACGACTTCCGCGGGTAGGTCCATTTGCGTGCGAGGAGCTCACGGTGCCACAGATCTTGAATGGTCAGGGTCTGGCTACGGCGGTTCTGGGTCCAAGGTGAGGTCAGTCTGGCCGAGGAAGCCGGTGATCAGGTCGGGTCGGTACTGGATACGCTTGAGCAGGGTCTTGATCGTGGTGGTGAGCTGGTTGACGGTGACGCGGACGTGGTTGCCCAGGTCGCGTTTGATGTGGGCCCACACGCCTTCGACCGGGTTGAGGTCGGGGGCGTAGGCGGGCAGGGGCACCACGGTGAGCCAGTGGGTGTGGCGGGTGAGGAACACGCGCATGGCGGCGCTGTGGTGGGTGTTGAGGTTGTCCCAGCACAGGATGATCGGGGCGTTCAGCTGGTGGTGCGCGGCGACGAGCAGGGTGGCGTAGTCGTCTTCGGAGAAGCTGCGGCGCTCGCCCTTACGGCTGTGGTGGGTGAGGCACCGGTAGAACAGCCGGCGCTGTTGCATCCGGCCGGGGCAGGACCTCGGGCCGGCGGCGAGAGATGATCGGTCGATGGGTCGAGGCGTAGCTGCTCTTCCAGCGCTGGGCTCGGAGTTCGCCGGGTTCCGGTTTCCGCCGGAGGCGATCGTTCTTGCGGTGCGGTGGTACCTACGGTTCGCGCTGTCCTACCGGGACGTCGAGGAGCTGCTCGCCGAACGCGGCCTCCACGTCGATCACGTCACCGTCTACCGATGGGTGCAGCGCTTCACGCCCCTGCTGGTCGAAGCGGCCCGGCCGTGCCGGCACCGGCCCGGCGACAGGTGGTATGTCGATGAGACGTACGTGAAGGTTGCCGGCCGGTGGACGTATCTGTACCGGGCCGTGGACCAGTACGGCCAGGTCATCGATGTCCTGGCCAGCACCCGCCGCGACCAGGCCGCCGCCCGCCGCTTCTTCACCCGCGCCCTGGCCCAAGGCCGCCGGCCGGTCGAGGTCACGACCGACAAGGCCCCGGTCTACCCGAGGCTCCTCGACGAACTGCTGCCTGCGGCCTGCCACATCGACGCGGCCCGGGAGAACAACCGGATCGAAGCCGACCACAGCCGGTTGAAAGCCCGACTCCGGCCGATGCGCGGCCTCAAACGCCTACGCTCGGTCCAGACAATCAGCGCCGGACACGCCCTCGTGCAGAACATCCGCCGCGGCCACTACGAACTCGGGATCGACAGCAACCCGGCGCTGAGGCTGGCAGCCGCATTCACCGAACTCGCCACCGCCATCTGACCGACGGTCACCCCGGCCCGCTGGCATACCCAGCTTCGCCAGAACGCAACAGTGCCCGACGAACGCCTCCGCGACGACATCCTCGACATCATCGACCGGCACCCGGCGCACCGCGTACGCCCGAACCGCGTGGTGATGCGCGTCGAACAAGGCACGGAACATCACCTGATCCGTCTCCCCGCCTCGCATGGCCTGTGACATCAAGATCCCAAGGGTCGGTGGGCTGCTCCCCCTGTATTGGTCCGGCAACAACCAAGACCTTTCACCGGGGCCGCAGACACCACCAAAGGTGACACGCTCGGGCGACCGCTCTCTGCCCAACCCTGTACCACCCCGATGCCACCGCCTGGGAGATGACGTCGCAGGCCGGCTCGCGGATCCAGTCCGCCGGCGACCGGGATCGCACCGGCCGGAGCAGGTTCGGCGCCGCGCGCAATCCGGCCGTCCGGCTCCGTTGATCCTGTGGAGCTGCGAAATCCGGGTTTCGGCGTGTGTGACCTGGCCTTCTACGGTTGCTGTGATCGTCCGGGGATCTCATTGGGCGGCGTTGCGGTACCCGTTGACCAGCCCGCCCAGGATGCGGGTGCGAGGGACGGTGGAATCCGAGGCCGGTGCCGAACTCGCCACAGCCGTCTGACCAGCAGACGCCCAGTCCGTTGGCATGCCCAGCTTCCCCGCAACGCAACAGTGCCCTGCGACAGCGTCCAGCTCGCCGAAGGCATTGACATCACCCTGGTGTCCAAGCGCCTGGGCCACCCCTCGCCCGCGATCACTGGGCGCCTCCATGCACACCTGCTGCGGTCCACGGGGCAGCTCGCAGCAGAGAAGATCGTGAACGCGGTGCCGCGGCGCGTCGCGCGGCGACACCCCTACGGCCACATCACGGCCACAACGATCAACAGTCCCGAACCGGGTAGGTAGGACATGCCAACCGTGCAGGTCATGGGCCTGTGAAGCGGTGGGCCGTCAGGGACTCGAACCCTGAACCCGCCGGTTAAAAGCCGGCTGCTCTGCCAATTGAGCTAACGGCCCGCAGGGGGATCGTACCTGTGCCGGTTCGGCACCCACGGCGCCCGACGGTGGGCAGAGCCGGGCATGCGGCGGGTGTCGTGGACCATGGTGGTGGGGTGGCTGCCGCGTTGATGATAACGAGGCGCGGCCCTGTCCCGGCACCGGTAGGAGGTACGGGTGCGCACGCGCCCTCCCCGGCGCGCCCACTGTGTGGCCGGCCGCGTTCGCGAACCCCAACCGGAAGTCCGGGCGCAGGGTCGACTTCGGAAAGATCGACCGTCCACCACTGCTGATCACCGGGGCGGGCGCGGATCACACCGTCCCGGCGTCGGTGAGCCGGGAGGCGTACCAGCGGCAGCACAGGTCCGGCGCGATCACCGCGTACCACGAGTCAGGGATCAGGCCGGGGAGAAGTGGACGGGCAGGGCGGACAGGCCGCGGATCCACGGGGACGAGTGCCAGACAAGCGCGTCGGGGGAGACGGCCAGGGTCGCGTCCGGCAGCCGGTCGAGCAGCACCTCGACGGCGGTCCGCGCGATCATCTCGCCGATCTCCTGCGCGGGGTACGGGCAACGGTGCTCGCCGTGGCCGAACGCCATGTGCGCCTGGTTCCCGCCGGGGCCCTCGTAGGAGTCGGGGCGCACCGACGGGTCGTTGTTCGCCGCCGTGAAGCTCAGCACGAGCAGGTCGCCGGCCTGGATGTGCTGGCCGGCGAGCTGGGTGGACCGAATCGCCCAGCGGCCGGCGATGTTCTGCAGCGGGGTGTCCTCCCACAGCACCTCGTTGAGCGCCTGGCCGACGCTGCGCCGCCCGCCCGACAGCGTGATGGCGAACCGGGTGTCGGTGAGCATGAGGCGCAGCGTGTTGCCGATCCAGTCGGTCGTCGGCTGCTGGCCGTACCCGACGATCGCCAGCAGGTCCCAGGTGGCCTCCTCGTCCGTCAGCCTGCCGGGGTGGGCGAGCAGTCCCGACGGGATGTCCGGCCCCGGGCGCGACTTCCGCGCGGCGAGCGTCTCGGCGAGGATGGCCGCGAAACGGGCCTGCGCCGCGTTCGCCTCGGGCCCGGAGGAGTCCGCCGACGTGATGATCGTCTGGAGTAGCTCTGGCAGGACCGCCTCGCTGACGCCCGCCATCCGGCCGATCACGAGGATCGGCAGCGCCTGGGCGTACTCGCCGATGAGGTCCGCCTCACCGCGTCCGGCGAAACCGTCGATCAGCTGGTCGCAGACGCGTTCGCTGAGCACGCGAAGCTCGAAGAGGTCGACGGCGCCGAGCACGTCGTTGACGATGGACGAGCGCCGCTCGAACGCCGGGCCCTCCAGGTGCGCCAGGTACGGCTGCTTTCCCGCGGCGGACCGCAGCGGCCAGTCCGGCGGGATCTGGTCCCACAGCCGCCAGCGTGCCGGGTCCCGGCCGAACAGCTCCGGGTTGCTGGCCACGTAGTGCAGCTCGCGGTAGCCGAGGACCAGCCAGGCGGGGACGTCGCCGTCGAGCAGCACCGGCGCGACGGGCCCGTGCAGCCGGCGCATCTCCCGGAACACCTGGGCGGGGCTGCGCTGGAAGCGCGGGCCGTACATCCGGATGGCGCCGAGCGGCGCCCCCTGTGTTGCGGTCCCCGCGTCGGTGGCCGCGGTGGTCGCGGTGGTCGCGGCGGTCGCCCCCGACATCACCATGTCGCCGACGGTCTGGGCCCAGGAGTCGCCCTCGGGCTGCGGATGGGTCACGACGAGGTCTCCTGAGCGGTGGACAGGGCGTACAGGTGGTCGACGAGGGAGATCAGCACCGACTTGCTGGAGGAGCGCTGACGGGCGTCGCACTCGACGAGCGGGATGTCGTCGGACAGCGACAGGGCGTCGCGCAGCTGCGGCAGTGTGTGCTCGGGCTCGCCGAAGTTGTTGCGCGCCACGATGAACGGCATCCCGTGGTGCTCCAGCCGGTCGATGGCGTACCACGAGTCGGTGACCCGGCGGGTGTCGACGAGGACGACCGCCCCCAGCGTCCCCGCGAACAGCCGGTCCCACAGGAACCAGAACCGCTCCTGCCCCGGGGCGCCGAACAGGTAGAGCACCATCTGCTCGTTGAGGGTGATCCGGCCGAAGTCGAACGCGACCGTCGTCGTGTTCTTCCCCCGCAGGCCCCGGGTGTCGTCGATGCCGACGCCCGCGCCGGTCATCGTCTCCTCGGTGCTGAGCGGTCGGATCTCGCTGACCGCGCGGACCATCGTCGTCTTGCCGACGCCGAAGCCACCGACAATCACGATCTTGAGGGCATCGGAGACGCTGTCGGCCAGCGGGAGACTCGCCCGCGACGGCGCCGGGCTGGCAGGTGGGGAATCGACGCGTGGGGAATCGACGGGCGGGGGGTCGGCGGGCGGGGGGTCGGCGGGCGGGGGGTCGGCAAGGTCAGAGCTTCTTGAGTCCAACGAGCACCTGCTTCAGGATCTCCGGACGGGGCAGGGGGGTCGTGACGGCGGCGCTGGAGGGATGGCGGGCCGACACACGGCCGGTGTCGTGCAGGTCGCAGAGCAGGATCTTGACCACGCTCACCGGCAGGCGCAGCTCGGAGGCGATCTCCACCAGAGCCGTCGGCGTGCGGCACATCCGCAGGATCGCCGCGTGTTCCGACTGCATGCCCGGGGTCGGTTCACTCTCGCTCACGACCAGCGTCACCAGGTCGAAGGCGTTGTCGGCGGCGCGGGAACGGCCCGCCGTGACGGTGTAGAGCCGATCGGGGTTCTCCCCGTCGATCGCCGCCCGGATCACGAGACCGCGTAGCCGGAGACGGCCGCGCGCGGGGGCGCGACGAGATAGTCGCCGATCTGCTCGACCAGCTCGTTCATGTTGTGGCCGATGACGCCGGCGTCGGCCTCGTCGTCGGCGATGACCGCGAGGTGCGCGCCCTGTCCGGCCTCGATGATGAACAGCAGCCCGCCGTGGAACTCGGTCATCGACTGACGCACGCCGCCCGTGCCGTCACCGAACTCGATGGACGCGCCGTGCGCGAGGCTCTGGATGCCCGAAGCGATCGCGGCGAGCTGGTCGGCCTGGTCCACGCTCAGACCGGAGCTGTGGCAGAGCCTGAGGCCGTCCTTGGACAGAACCAGGGCATGACGGCTGCCCGGTGTGCGCTCCAGCAGGTTCTCCAGCAGCCAGTCGAGGTCGCGGGTACTCGCATTCATGAATATCTCCGACAGATGCGTAGGTGCTGGTCAGAAGGTGCTGTTGCCCCTGAGGGGGCTGCCCTCGGCGGCTGTGTGACCGGTGTCGGCGGGCTCCGTGGGGGCGATGGGGCCCGTGGCGTCGCCGCCGTGTCGTGGCCCGAACCACGCCATTCGTTCCGACTCGGCGTCGACCTCGCGGCTGTGCGGCTGCAGCCCGGCGAGGCCCGCCACCTGCGGGGGAAGGGCCAGCAAGGGCGGGTCCTGCACGGGGGCGGGCGCGGGGTCGGCGGGCGTCGGATCCGAAGCCGCAGGCAGGGGGGCTGGACCCGCAGGCAGGGGGTCTGGGCCCGCAGGCATGCGCGCAGCGGGCGTGGTCGCGGCGCCGTTTGGTGGACTGCCGCCGCGGGCCGCCTGCCGGAAGGCGCTGAACCGGGCCCCGGCATCCGGTGCCCGCTTTGACCCGGCTCCGGCTCGCCGCACATCAGCGCCCGACGCCCCCCGTCCCGACGCGCCCGATGGGGCGGCACCGGCGGGCGCGCTGCCGGTCTGGGCGGCGCCGACCTGGGCGTTGCCGGCCTCAGCGGCGCTGGCGAGGGGGACGCCGGCTCGGGAGGTGCGGCCGGCCGCGTTCGCCATCGTCTTCCCGCGGCGGCGCTTCGGGAGCGCCCCGCCAGGCTGCGCCGCGGCTGGCGCCACGGATCCTGGGACCACCGATCCCGGTACCGCGGATCCTGGTTGCACGGATCCTGATGCCGCGGATCCTGGTTGCACGGATCCTGATGCGGCGGATCCCAGAGGCGGCGCGGACCCCAATGACGTGGACCCCAATGACGTGGGCTCCGGTGACAGGATCGGGGCGGCGGTGGTCTGCGGCGATGACCTCTCCTGGCCGGACGCCGCCGCAGGGCCTGTGGGCGTGACGAGCATGGGGCCGGTCGCCGTGGGATCGCCCGGGCCGCGACCCAGCGCCACCGCGCCCGCGGTCAACGCCTCCTGGGCGCGGCTGATCCTGGTCGGGGGACTCGGTGCGGCGGCCAGCCGGGGGGTGCCCGCACCGGCCAGGTCGGAGGCGTCGCCCATGACGAGGGCCTGGGTGCTGGTGCTGGCCGTGTCGGGTCCGGCGGCGTCCGGGGCGGTGGCTCCGGGCAGGGCGGCGCTGGGCCGGGGGGTCGCGAGCAGCCGGCGCGGGATCAGGACAACCACGCCGGTCCCGCCGCGGGAGGACGGCCGGAAGGAGACCGTGAGGTCGTGCTTGCGGGCCAGAACGCCGACGACCGCGAGGCCCAGCCGGGTGCCGGACAGCGTCGTGAGGTCCAGCGGCGTGGCGGAGACGGCGAGCTCGGCCCGGTGCAGTGCGGCCGGTCCCATCACCAGGCCGCCGTCCTCGATGGTGACGACGATGCCGGCCTGCACCTCCTCCACGTAGACGTGGACCTCCTCGGAGGGCGGCGAGAAGCTGGTGGCGTTGTCCATCAACTCGGCAAGGGCGTGCATCACGCTCTCCGCCGCGTAGCCGGCGACGGACACGGTGCTCGTCGAGTGCAGCCGCACGCGCTGGTAGGCGCTGATGCGGCCGACCGCGCCGCGCAGGATGCTCTCCATCACGATCGGCCTGGTCCACCGTCGGCCGCTGCGTGCGCCGGTCAGCACCGCGATGCTGTCCGCGAGCCGGCCTGCCTGCGCGGTCGCGTGGTCCAGGCGCAGCAGGTCGCCGAGGACCGCCTCGTCGTGGCGGTCCTCCATCTCGCGTAGATCCGCGAGCATGCTGGTCGACAGGGCCTGGACGCGCCCGGCGGCGTTGGCGCAGGCCGACATCGCCGCCGCGCGCATGCGCTCTCCGCGCCCGATCTCCGTAGCGAGGGTGCGCAGGATGCGCTGGTGCGCGTCCTCGGCCTGATGCGCGATCTCGTCCAGCTCGGTATCCGTCGCCGTCGCTGTCGACGTTGCCGCCGCCGTCCTGGTCGACGGTTCCACCGGGCTTGCGGTTCTCACCGGACCGCTCCCGTCCGTCGCGGGGACGTTCGCCATCTCGGCCACCTCGGCGAGTGCCGCATCGGGCGAGGAGCCGTCGCGCAGCCTCGCCACCACCGCCGGCAGGGTGTGGTCGGCCAGGTGCGCCATCCGTGCCTGCTGCGCGCGGGAGTGGGCACGCAGGCCGTCGAGGCGGGTCTCCAGATCGGCGACCTGCGCTGCCAGCTGGTGGACGTGACGGCCGCGGGACGCCGTGAGCACTCCCGCGAGCGCTGTGACGATGACGGCCGCCGCAGCGGCGGCCACCACGACCGGGCGGCTGGTGCCCGAGGCCACGGCCACCGCCCAGACGCCCAGCGCGGCGACCGTCAGAAGGGCGATCAGGAACAGGCCGGACGCCCGGTCGGACGAGGTGCGCGGGGGGCGACGGGGGCTCGAGGCATGTGTCGGCATGGGCTGGTCCTCGTCAACGAAACGTGGCGAGCAGGCGGGGATCGGTGGATTGATCGCCCGCCAGTAACGGGACTTCGCGAAACGGCGCATATCCGAGTGACGGCGCGTATGCGCATGTCGGTTCGAATCTGGATGACCGTGCGTACATGGATGACGGTGCGCGTGTCATGGTGTCGGCCCCCGTCTCGCCTGCGTCGCCAGTCCGTATGCGGCCGAGGTACCCGTCCGGATCGGGAGCATCCGATACGGGGCAACAACGGTGCGAAGCAGCGTAGGCATGGGTGCCTTGTCGACCGAGTTCGGCGAGGTTGACCGAGCCCGAGAATTGACCCCTAGTGGCCCTGGTGGTGAATCGTTGGCCACCAATAGGACGTCAGGTGTTCCCCGTGGTTTCGGGGTCGATAAAAGATCTTGCCGTGGGGGTCCGGATGGTATGCATGACCGGCCTATATGTACGCCCCGGCGCCAGGTGGCATCGGTCTTAGAGCTGGATAAATGCTGATTTGGCCACACTTCCGGCCGGGGCGTGCACTGCTACCCGATGTCTGGATTGTCCGATTCGGGTGGCGGCCCGGCGGGCCGCTGGGATCGAGCCCAGGGAAAGTCACGAACCTGCTCGCGGCTAGCGTGACTTTCCCTCGGCATCCTCGATCCCGCGCCAGGGCACCGAGCCGGGTGGCGGCGCGTGCGTGCGATCCCCGGCGGGGTGGACCGGGTCAGCCCCGGCGCCGCCCGGGGCCGTCGAGGGTGATCTGGTCGCCGGTCAGGAGCCCGGCCCGCCGCAGCGCGTCGGCGATGGCCCCGTCGGGCGCGCCCGATCCGCCACGGCCGCCGCGACCCCCGCCGCCGCGGCCGCCGCGCCCAGCGCCCCCGTTGCCGCCGCCCCCGTTGCCGCCGCGCCCGCCTCCGTCGCGCCCGCCTCCGTCGCGTGAGCCGCCCCGGGCACCGGCGCCGTCTCGGGCGGGGCCGCGGCCGCGCCCGCCGCCATCGCGCCGTTCGCCGCCCACCTCGCCCCGCCGGCCACCGCCGGCGCCACCGCTACCGGCCCCGCCACTCCTACCAGCACCGCCCTCGCCGCGCCGCTCCCCACCGGCACCGCTGCCGCTGCCCTGGCCGCGCCGTTCCCCATCGCCGCGACGGCCGCCACCCGCCCCGCGACCGCCGCCCGCGGGCTGGCCGACCTCGTCGTCCAGGCGCAGGGTCAGCGAGATCCGCTTGCGGGGAATGTCGACGTCGAGAACCTTGACGGTCACGATGTCGCCGGGCTTGGCGATCTCCCGCGGGTCGTTGACGAAGTTCTTCGACATCGCCGAGACGTGCACCAGCCCGTCCTGGTGCACGCCGATGTCCACGAACGCTCCGAAGGCGGCTACGTTCGTCACCGAGCCCTCCAGCGTCATGCCGGGAACCAGGTCGGCGAGGGTCTCGATGCCCTCGGAGAACGACGCGGTGCGGAACGCCGGCCGCGGGTCGCGCCCGGGCTTCTCCAGCTCGGCGAGGATGTCGGTGACGGTGGGCAGGCCGACCGTGTCGTCGACGAAGTCGGTCGGCTTCAGCCCGCGCAGCACCGCGCCGTTGCCGATCAGTGACGCGAGCTCGTGCCCCGTCGCCGACACGATCCGGCGGACCACCGGGTAGGACTCCGGGTGCACGCTGGAGGCGTCCAGCGGGTCGTCCCCGCCGGGAATGCGCAGGAAGCCCGCGCACTGCTCGAACGCCTTCGGCCCGAGGCGCGGCACCTCCCGCAGCGCGTCGCGGCTGCGGAACGGTCCGTGCTCGTCGCGGTGGCGCACGAGGTTCTCCGCGAGGCTCGCGCCGATCCCGGACACCCGGGTCAGCAGCGGCGCCGACGCCGTGTTCACGTCCACGCCGACGGCGTTCACGCAGTCCTCGACCACCGCGTCCAGCGACGACGACAGCCGCGTCTCGGACAGGTCGTGCTGGTACTGGCCGACGCCGATCGACCGCGGCTCGATCTTGACAAGCTCGGCGAGCGGATCCTGCAGCCGGCGCGCGATCGACACGGCCCCCCGCAGCGACACGTCCATCCCCGGCAGCTCACTCGCCGCATACGCCGACGCCGAGTACACCGACGCGCCGGCCTCCGACACCGTCACCCGGGTCAGCGACAGCTCGGGGTGGCGGCGGATGAGGTCCTCGGCGAGCTTGTCAGTCTCCCGCGACGCCGTCCCGTTGCCGATCGAGACCAGCTCGACGTGGTGCTCGGCGGCGAGCTTCGCCAGGGTGGCGATCGACTCGTCCCAGCGCCGGGCCGGGACGTGCGGGTAGATCGTGTCGGTGGCGACGACCTTGCCCGTCGGGTCGACGACGGCGACCTTCACCCCGGTGCGGTAGCCGGGGTCGAGGCCCATCGTCGCCCGGCTGCCGGCCGGGGCGGCGAGCAGCAGGTCGCGCAGGTTCGCCGCGAACACCCGCACGGCGGTGTCCTCGGCCGCCGTCCACAGCCGCATCCGCAGGTCCACCCCGAGGTGCACCAGGATGCGGGTGCGCCACGCCCAGCGGACGGTCTCGGCGAGCCAGCGGTCTCCCGGGCGGCCCTGGTCGGCGATGCCGAACGTCTCGGCGATGCGCGTCTCGTAGTCCGTCGGGCCGGCGGGGGCGGGCGCGGGTGCGTCCGGGGCGGGCGGTGTGTCCGGCTCGAGGGTGAGGTCGAGCGCCTCCTCTTTCTCCCCGCGGAACAGCGCCAGGATGCGGTGCGAGGGCAGGGAGGTGAACGGCTCGGCGAAGTCGAAGTAGTCCGCGAACTTCGCGCCGGCCTCCTCGCGGCCCTCCCGGACGCGCGAGACGAGGACGCCGCGCGACCACATCCGCTCGCGCAGCTCGCCGATGAGGTCCGCGTCCTCGGCGAACCGCTCGACGAGGATCGACCGGGCCCCCTCCAGCGCGGCGCCGGCGTCCGCCACCCCCTTCTCGGGGTCCACGTAGCCGCTGGCGGTGCCGTGCGGGTCGAGGCCCGGGTCGGCGAGCAGGGCGTCCGCCAGCGGCTCGAGGCCGGCCTCGCGGGCGATCTGGGCCTTCGTCCGGCGCTTGGGCTTGTACGGCAGGTAGATGTCCTCGAGGCGGGCCTTGGAATCGGCCGCGAGGATCTGCGCCTCCAGCGCATCGTCCAGCTTGCCCTGGGAGCGGATGGACTCCAGGACCGCCGAGCGCCGCTCCTCCAGCTCCCGCAGGTAGCGCAGGCGCTCCTCCAGGGTGCGCAGCTGGGTGTCATCGAGGGTGCCCGTCACCTCCTTGCGGTAGCGGGCGATGAAGGGGACGGTGGCGCCCCCGTCAAGCAGGTCGACCGCCGCCGTCACCTGGCCCGGGCGCACGCCGAGTTCCTCGGCGATCCGCTGATGGATGGACTGCTGCGGGACAGATGTCGTCGTCACAATCCTTGATCCGCCTTCTCGTCCTCGTCGCCTGCCGTGCGCTGTCGCGTACTCCGGGCCATCACGCACCCGGGCGGGGGCGGACACCCCGATGGGGATCCGGATCCTCGCCAACTGCGAGACTACGGGTGATCACTCTGCGCCTCCCGGGCGGGCGGCGGAGCGCCGGCTCCGCGAGGGCCCACGGGTGGGGTGGGTGGCGGGCCCCCGGCACAGGTTGAGCGTGGCCGCGGGGCCCGTTCGGGTCATCCGCGGGCGGCTTCGGTAGTCCAATGTGATCCGCTGTGCTCCGTACAGTTCGATTGCGTTGCGGGGCATATCCCATTGGTGCCGGATGACCTATGATGTGCGCATGGGATGCGGAGCCGCGGGGGCGGGACGGCCTTATTCCCTCTCTTCTGGTGCGGGGCCGTGCGTGTACGGCCCGATCGTGTGGGTGCGTCCGGATCCGCGATTGCGGCACCGGGCGGCCCGATGAGGTGGGAGAATCCACTCGCGATGGCCGCAGGTTCCGCCCTCGCTCCGGCGGTTGCCGACGGTATTCGACATGAGGCATTTCTGTATCACGGCGACGCGGGATTCCTCAGCGCCACCCGAGATTTCGTCCTCGCCGGTCTCGCGGCCGATGAGGATGTGCTCGTCGCACTCGCCCCGCAGCGGCTGGCGCAGGTGCGCGACGTGCTGGGGCGGGCCGTGCGGCGGGTCGAATTCCTTGAAATGGACGAGCTCGGCAGGAATCCCGCCCGTATCATCCCCGCCTGGCAGGAATTCGTCGAGCGTGGCCTCGAGCGCGGCCGCGTGGTGCGCGGCATCGGCGAACCGGCCTGGCCGGGCCGGACGGCGCCGGAGCTGCGGGAGTGCATGCTGCACGAGGCCCTGCTCAACGAGGCCTTCGCCGGGCCGCCGGGCTGGCGGCTGCGCTGCGTCTACGAGACCCCGGCCCTCGATCCAGGCGCGGCGGACGAGGTGTGGCGGACCCATCCGGTCGTCGTCGACGGCGGTCTCGCCCGGGCGAGCGCCCGCTTCATCCCCCCATCCGGGGAGGCGGGCGGGCCAGGCGGCGAGGCTCGTGAGGACCCGTTCACCGAGGCCCTGCCGGATCTGGGTCGCCCGATGGTCGAGCTCGCGTTCGGCCCCCCGGACCTGGGGCGGGTGCGTGCGGCGGTCATCCAGGCCGCCCTCGCCGAGGGGCTGGGTCCCGAGCGGCGCGATGATCTCGAACTCGCCGTCCACGAGGTGGCCACCAACAGCGTCCGCCACGGCGGCGGCCGGGGAGCCGTGCGGCTCTGGTCGGGCGGCGGGGCCCTGATCTGCGAGGTGACCGATGCCGGGCGGGTGACCGACCGGCTCGCCGGCCGGCGGCGCCCGGATCTCGAGCTCGGCGGCGGCCGCGGCCTGTGGCTCGCCAACCAGCTCTGCGACCTCGTCCAGCTCCGCTCGTCGGCCGCCGGCACCGTCGTGCGGATGTACCTGCACGCGGACGGGCCTGTGCCGGACGGGCCGGTATCGGGAGGTGGGGCATGACGTCCGGGGAGCGCACGCGCCAGGGGCGGGGCTCGTGGCCCGCGGACGGCCGGGGTGGCACCCTCGCTCCCGCCGCCGACGGTCCGGGCTCGGCCGGGCCAGGTCGCTGCTACGGCGTCGGCGCTGGTGAGGCGCCACCGGCCGGCAGCACCGACGGGGACATCCTCGCCGTGCGCTCCGCCGTCACCGCGATCAGCCGGGCGTTGAACTGGCACGCCGGCCCCGGCACGCCGGTACCGACCGATGGCCGTTTCACGGCGGCGACGAGGGCGGCCGTCGTCGGGTTCCAGGAGCGGCTGGAGCCGACGATCAACCGGGACATGTATCTGCCTGCCACCGAGTACAACCCGGCTGGGTTCGTCAACAAGCAGACGGCCTACGCGCTGTTCATGCCGATCGCCGACCGCTACGCCCTGAAGTACACGGTGCCGCGCGGGCTGCTGCGCGGCATCACCACCATCGAGAGTAACTGGGACCCGGGCGCGGTCGGATACTGGACGAACTCCGACTACGGACTCTGCCAGTGGAACACGACGCTTCCCGACGTCACCACGGCCCGCGCGCTCGACCCGTTCTGGGCGCTGGATTCCACCGCCCGGATGATGCGAGAGCGGTACGACTCCGACCGCTGGGGCCACAACTGGCTCTACGTCATCGCCGCGCACAACGTGCCGACCTGGGCCGCGCAGTGGGCCCAGGGGCAGCTCTCCGCCACGAACCCGGACGACAGGCCCAAGCTCGACCGGATGAACGGCTACGTCAGCAACGTCCTGGCCCGCGTCTGGTAGCCGTTGCAGCAGGCCAGGCCAGGACAGGCCGGCCAGGGGCGCGATCAGGGCTGGGGCGTGGGAGTCCCGGTCGCCCTCAGCCGGCGTCGGCGGCTATCCGGTCGATGACCGTGGTGTGCAGCTTGCGGATGCCGATCGGCGCGAAGGTGCGCTCGAAGAAGCCACCGACGCCGCCCGCGCCGTCCCAGGTGGTGGTCGCCGTCACGGTGCTGCGCTGCGGGGCGGAGCCGGGCGTGACCTGCCAGCTCGTCCGCAGCGAGGAGTTCTGGTCCGCCTCGACGAGCGTGCCCGGCTCCGGTGCGGACACCGTGGCGTCGACCGTCCGGACCCGGCTGCGGGTCGCCTGCAGGCGGTAGGAGATCCGGCTGCCCGGCCCGGTCCCGCCGGCGGTGACCCGGTACTCGGACACGTTCTCCGGCCATGACCGAGCGCGCGCCCCCTGATAGTCGCCGAGCCGCGCGAGGATCTGCTCGGGCGCGCCGGCAACCTCCCGCCGCACCACCACCCTGACCTGTGCCACCGCTGTCCTCCTGCCTCCCGGGCGCCACGGCGCCATCGCGCTACCACGCCATCAGGCCGCCAGACTCGCACGCGTCTCCCGCGGGCCACGGCCGGGCCACCGAAGGTGCGTTCATCGATTACTCAGAGTTACATTTTCGGGGACGTCGGCGGTGGGCCCAGCTCCCCGCCGCCCGCTGGGCCGAACGGGGGGCAGGCCGATTTCTCGCGTGCGATCGGGCCGTTCACGGGCCCCGGGGAACCTCCTCGTCCTCTGCGCCGGCGCGGACCCGCGCGCGGCCGGCCCGACGGATCGCTCGCGGTTCGTCACTGCCGGTGCACTGATGCTGCTGACGGCCGGACTCGCGGTGTACGCGGGGACGACGGTCGCCGCGCTGGGCCTGCGCCGCTCGACGCTGGCGGCCCTGCCCTTCGGCCTGTTCTACGCCGCGGTGATCTACTTCCTCGACCGCTCGGTGCTGCTGTCGTCGCGGCCCTACGTGGACGGCCCGGACGGGACGGTGCGCCTGGGGCGTTCCGGTGCCGCCACCGCCGTGCGGATCTTTCTCGCCGTGTGTGCGGCACTGCTCGTCGGCGAGACACTGCTCCTGCGGATCTTCGAGCCGTCCATCGCGCCGCGGGTCGCCCAGATCCGCCAGGAGGATCTCGGCCGGGTGATGCGCACCTGGGACGCGGGCCAGGCCGACGAGCAACGAGCGCTCGGCGACGCCCTGGCCGCCCGCCAGCGTGACCTCGACGCCGCCCACACCCTCGTCACGACCAAGACCGCTGAGGTCAACTGCCAGCTCACTGGTGGAGACGGCTGCCTGGGTGGCGAGGGCCCGGTCTACCGGATCAAGCTCGGTGAACTCGGCGCGGCAACCGCCGCCGTCGCCGCCGCGACCCACGAGCGTGATGCCGCCCAGACCCGCCTGGACGCGTTCGACCGCTCGCGCGACGACCGCCGGGCGAGATTCCGTGACCAGCAGAACGCCATCGTCAGCGCCGCCGACGACCTGCTGATCCGGGAGAAGGCGTTCTGGCGGCTGACCATCGCTGACCGTGCGGTCCTGCTGTGGCGCCTGCTGCTGACCCTGCTGCTGCTCGGCATCGACCTGGGCCCGCTCACCTTCAAACGGACGCTGGAACAGACGGCCCTGCGCCGCGGTGAACGGCTCGCCCAGTGGCGCGCGGAACGGGCCGACGAGGTTGACGCGACGCAGATCGCCCACCTCGCCCGACGACGCGTCGAGACTGCCGCCGACCTCGCCGACGGCGCCGCCGTCGAACGGTACGGCCAGTACGTGCGCCGCCGCGACGAACTCGGCTTCTCGGTCCGTGTGGCCGCCGACCTCGCCGACGCCGAGGTGACCCGCGAAGGGATCCGCATCGACCGCGACAGCCGCCTCCGTGACCTGCGCATTCGCTACCGGGTGCCCGACCCCGCCGCCCCCCGCGACCCCGCTCCCCGCGACCCCGCACCACGCGAGACGTCCTGAGCCACCACGGACGCGGCCGCGGCGAGCCCGGGTGTGGTGGCGTTGGGCATGACTACGCCCGGACGCGCGGGGTTTGTCCCACGCGCGCCCGGGCGCTCAGGGGCGCGATGGCCCGCGGCTCCGGCCGCCGTGTCGCGTGCCTGTCTGCCACCGGCCGGTCGCTGCGGTGATCGGCGGGTCAGTCCGTGTCGAGCGGGGCCCGGCGGCGACGACGCAGGAGCACGGCCAGCAGGGTCACCAGCGCGGCGCCGGCGGCAGCGAGCCCGGCGGCGCGCGGGTTGTCCGCCGCCGTGCGGCGGGAGGCGCTGACCGCGCCGCCGGCCGTGTCGCGCGCCTGGTAGACCTTCGCGGCAACCTGCGGGTGCGCCTCCAGCTGGCGGTGCACTGACTGGGACGCGGAGCCGGCCGCGCTGCCAGCCGTGTCGCGGGCGCGCTGGGCGGTTGCCGTGACCTGCGGGTGGGCGTCAAGCTGGCGGCGGACCGCCGACCTGGCCTGGTTCGCGGTGTGGCGTGCTTTCCCGGTCGCGCTGTCGGTCGCCGCGCTTACCTTCGGCCGCACCGCCTGCGTCGCCGCATTCAGCCGGCGACGCAGATCCTGCGCGGTCCGCCCCGCGACGCGCTGTGGGCTGACCCGGTCGGACAGCTCGTCGAGGTCGTTGCCGAGCCGGGCCCGGGTGGCCTCGATGTCCGACCGGATCTCCTCCGGGGTGGCGCCGCTCGGCGTCGCGTCGATCGGGTGTGTGCTGGTCGGCTGCGTACCGGTCGGCTGCGTTCTGGTCGGACTCGTGCTGGTCACTGCCCACCTGCCTTTCTGTCGGGTCCCTGTGTTACCTGGCCTGCCTGCGGTGGCGACGGCCTGACCGCGCGGCCTAGTGGCGGCGACTCTGGGCCCACTGGACGTCCTCGCGCAGCGTCTCGACGGTCTGCGTGGGGGCGGGGTGCACCGTGCGGACGGTTGCCCTGCCCCGCAGCGCGAGGACGGCGGCCACGCCGAGCAGAGCGACGCCGACGATGAGCGCCGCCCAGCCGAGGGCCATCACCTCGCCGAGCCCGAACATGACGGCGAGCAGGACGAACAGCAGCGCGAAGTAGCCCGCGCCGCCCGCGCCGGCGAACATGCCCGCGCCCTTGCCGGCCTTCTTCGCCTCCTCGCGAATCTCCGCCTTCGCGAGCGCGACCTCCTGGCGGAACAGCGTGGAGATGTCGCCGACGACCTCGGCGACCAGATGCCCGGTCGACTCCCTCCCGTCGTGGCGCGCCGCCGCGCCGCCCCGGTTCGCCGGCGTCTGCGCCACGCCGGGCCCCGGTGTCGCCCGCGGGGTGTTCGCGGGCGGGCGCAGGAACTGCGTGGCATCGCCCGGTACGGCGTCCGCCGCGCCCCGATACTCCGTGATATCGTCCGGATACGGTAGCGCTCCCGCGCCCGGAGTCTGGAGGCCCGCGTCCCTCGGGCCCGTCTCCGTGCGGTCTTCTTCTTTGCGGTATGTGCGTGTCATGGGGTTCTCCTCGCGGGTTGTCCTGATGGGGCGTCCGCGTGGCGGCACCCGTGGAATTGCGTGTGGTCAGCGGGGTTCCCGCCTGTGCACCGCTTAATCACCCTGCTCGGGGCGGTCCTGGGTGCCCGCACCACCCGGACCGGGCCGCCCGCCACGTGGTGCGTCAGCAGCGAACCGCCAGCCGTGATGCCGCCGATCATCAGCGCCGCGACGACCAGGGGCGCCGACGCTCATCACCATCGCCAGAGCCCGCAGTCGCACGGGTCCCCGCGTCTCCTCCTGCTCGAAGGCGACCGTCACCGCCCGGATCAGGTTCTGGGTTCCGGACGAGACCGCCCACAGGAGCCCGACCAGGCTCAGCACCAGCCCGAGCCCGAGCCCGGAGTGGTTGGTCGTGGTGATGCCGGTCAGCCAGTCCCGCAGCACCGTGCTGGTCGCGGGCGACAGCGAACCGGACAGGTCGGCGATCTCGTCGCTTACCGTCTGCGGGCTCGCGATGAGCCCGTACACGGTGATGGCGGCGATCGCGGCAGGAAAGATCGACAGGATCGCCCAGAACGCGACACCGCTCGCGAGCAGCGGGATCGACAGCAGCCCGGGCTGTGACTTCGTCCGTTTCGCCACCGCGAGCCAGCCCGAGGCGGGCAGCGAGGCCGGCCCGCGCCGGGGCGGGTCGACCTCCCGGACCGGCCGGGTCGTGACCGGCTGCGGTGGCGCGTCGGTTCGGGTGTCGGGGGAGCGCCGCGTGTCGCGGCGATGCCCCAGAAGCGCGGACGGATTCATGACGATTTCTCCTGCCGACGTGACATGGCGGCAGATGTACCCGTCCGGCCCTGGTCAACCCACCTGTGACCGGATGCCTGGTGGCACCGGGACGATCAGTCGGTGCGCTCCTGCGGGGAGGAGTGCTCCCAGTCAGCGAGGATGGTGCGGATACCCGTCACGAGCAGCAGGGGCTGGTCGAGCATCACATGATGCCCGGCGAGCGGAATCTCGATGACGGGCGCCACCCGGCCGAGCAGGTTGTACATCTGGGCGCCTATGTCCGGCGTCAGGAGGCCGTGCTCGGCTCGGAACAGCGCCACCCTGCAGTGGACCTTGCGCAGGATGTCCGGCGACTGCCGGTTGCCGAAGATCTTCGGGTCGAACTTCCAGGTCCAGCCGCCCTGCACCGAGCCGATCGAGCCGCGGGCCACATGCTCGATGATGAAGGGCAGCGAGTTCGGCTGGTCGGGCACCATCCGGAAGCGGGCGAGCGCGTCCGTCGCCGTCGGGTAGACCCGCAGCGGCCCGAACGCGGTGCGCTCGCGGGCGGCCCGCTCCTCCGGGGTGAACTCCTGGATGGGGGAGTCGACGACGACGATCCCGGCGACCCGGTCCGGATACTCCGCTGCCGTCGTGATCGTCACCCAGCCGCCCATGCTGTGGCCTATGATGATCGGCGGGGAGGTGATGCCGGCATCGTCGATCACCCCGATGATCTCGGACGCCCAGGTGCTCAGCGAGTAGTCCTCACGGCGGTCGCTGTCGCCGTGCCCGGACAGGTCCAGCGCGATGACGCGGTACTCGCGCGGGATCATCGGCGCGATGTGGTCCCACCACCCCGCGTGCGCCGCGCCTCCGTGGACCAGGACGATCGCCGGCAGGCCCCCCTTCCCCCAGCTGCGATAGCTGATGCTGGCGCCCGCGACGATCGTCTCGTGCCGCTGCGGGCGGCTGTCAATGGCGGCCTCGAACCAGGCCGGTGCTTCGTCTTCCATCCCAGGTATCTGCCGTTCGGTTCGTCGGGCGGGCCGTGTGTGATCGCCGGCCGATCGGCCCGCGACATGTCACCCCAGATACAACACCGACGATGCCCTCTCGCGGTCCCCCAAGGGCGGGTTGTCGGATTAGCGTCGGATTGACCCTGGCGCCGACGGGCGGCCGGGCACACCTGCGTGACCCCCAGGTCACGGTGCGATCGCGCCCAGGCTGGCTGGTCCGGGCATGCTGGCTGGTCCGGGCGGCTGGTCCGGGCATGCTGGCTGGTCAGAGCATGAAGGTCGACGTGATGACGGCGCCCCTCCTGGCATAGTGGATGACACAGTCCTGCAGGTCGAGCGGGTGCGCCGGGATCACGCCGGCGATGACGTCCTCCTCGCGCAGGCCGTGCAGCGACAACCCGAAGCGGCACACGTAGACCTTCCCGCCCTCACCGATGAATGTCTCGATCTGGTGATTGATGTTCTGCTCGCCCGGGAAAGCGGACTCGCCGGTGTGCGGAAATCCGCGGGTTGCCATCGTGTTCATCGCGCCGGGTCCGTGGAAATAGACCACGGTCTCGAAACCCTTGCGCAGCGCCCGGGTGGCCTGCAGGAGCGCGACGAAGCTGACCGAGGACTCGTGAGCGATGCCGTGGATGAGCGTCAGCCAGGACTCGCCGGCCTGCGCCTGGTAGTCCGGGAAGATCTTGGTAGACCCGTAGAGGCTGGAGCCCGGTGGAAGTACCGGATGGGGAACCTCCGCAAGACTAAGCCGCTCGTTCGCGGCCACCCGCCGATCGTGATCCGCCGGCCCCCGCACACCGTCGGTCAGATCCATGGACGTGTTCCACCATCTCTGCTCAGCACGGCTTGTAGTCAAGCACCTCGGTCATTCCCGTGCGTGTCGAACAGAACGATCCAGAGCGTGTCCGGGAGTCCGGCGCCGGAGCCTGGTCCATGACGGACAGGGCTATACGTGCTTTGGTAGTACTGAATATATTCCTGCGTCTATCTGCCTCGGGGTGCGCGGTCGGGTGCCCGGGATCCGCTGCGGGCCGGCTTCCGGAAGGCGGCCGGACCGTTGGCGCAGGAGCACCCGGCGGCACGAGAACGGCCGGACGGGGCGACCGCGGCGGCCGCGCGCGGGATGCTGGTGGGGTGCGGTATGCCCTGCTCGCCGACCTGCACGGCGCGTCGAAGGCGCTGCGTCGGATTCTCGCCGCCGCGGCGGAGGCAGGGGTGGACGAGGTGGTCTGCCTGGGCGACTACCTGGAGGCGAAGGTGCCGCGCCGTCTGCACGACCCGTCGCGGCACTGGCCACTACCGGCCGTCGTCGACCCCGACCCGCCGCTGTGGTCGAGTCTGGCCACACTGCGCCTCGTGGAGGGTAATCAGGAGCAGCGCGTTCGTGAACTCCTGCGGCCCGGCCAGGTGCCTGGGGAGCTCGCGGCCATCCTGGACCGACCGGAGCGGGCGCAGCTGCATGGCGTGCTGGGCATGCACGGCCACCAGATCCGCTGGACCCTGGTGGGCGACGACGAGATGTTCCTTCCGTCCGCGGCGGACGTTCCCCGCGTCCCGGTGGTGGTCGTGGGGCACACCCATCAGGTGGCCGCGTTCGAGATCACCTGGGCCGGGCCGTCGGTGCGCCCGCTGGCCTGTGAGCCGGGCGTCCCGCTGCGGCTGGGGGAGTCGGAGCCGGGCGGGGGCCCGCCATCCCGTACGCTGTTGATCAACACTGGGCTGGCGCGTCGGCGCCCGCACCACTGGCTGCTTTACGACACGGAGCGTGGCGAGATTACTTTCCGCGTGATTGCCCGGCCACCCGCGTGACCCCTGGAGCATAATGCGGCGCCCTCCCGCAAGAGGCCTATGAAGGGACCTTGGTCCTGTCGCCTCCGACAGATGGGGGTCGTAGACTTTAGTCAGTCTCGATGGAGCTCGTACCTGCGTTCCCCCCGTACGCCAGGTGATGTGGCTCCATCGGGACTTTATGTTTTCGCTTGAATACGTGGTGTGGTCCGCGGTGGAGGCCGCCCCCGGGATGGGCCCGGCCAGCGAGAGTCGGGGCTCCCACCCCGCGAGGGTGGTTTACCGGTGGCCGATCGTGGGCGCGGGCCCAGGTGCCACGCCCTCCGCGGGTGCGGATCGGCTGTCGGTGGGTGCCGGCGCGGCCGCCGTCCTGTTGCCGCGATCAGCCTGTCGTGACGGGCATGGCGGTCGGCGGTGCGCTGCGCTGCCGGGTCCGCCTCCGCTGGCCGAGGTCGGCGTTGCGGTCGGGCCGAGGGGCTCGCCCGGCGCCTCACCCGGGCGACTCTCGGGGGGTGGCGAGGCGGCGCGGGAGGCGCTCCCGGCGCGAGGATGCTGTCTCCCGGCCCCTGGCCCCGCCGGGGCGTGGCCGCGCCGTGTGCCTGGTCACGTTGCCTGATCATCGGGCAACGCGGGCGGGGAGACCAGGGGGAGGACGCTGCGCACAGTGATCACTGTCCGTTCTGGAGCAGATGTTCCACGGCGATGGGGTCAAAGGCTGCGGCGTTGTGCGTCGCTTTGGCGACAGGGTCGGCTACTTTCGGATAGATGTGAGATGTTTCGTAGGTAACCGCTGTGGGCCGTGACTGCGCTGCTGGCCGGGATCGATAGCCTGTTTTGGGCATGTATCGACAAAGCCGGTCGTTACATCCGGACGAGTTGGAGGGGGCGCGGTGGCGCCGGTGGGATGCCGGCGGTTTCCGGGGTCATGGGGTCGCGCGGACCGCGGCCACCAAGGAGTTCCGCAACGTGACGTGGGTGAGGTGCGGACTCCCGCAATCCCACTTTGCGGCCGGGCCGCTGCGGTGGGTGGCTGGGGGGAGTGCGTTGACCCTTCGTTGTGTGGCGGGGGTCCCCGGAGCAGTGCCCACTCACGCGGATAACTCGGAAGGCAGGGGTGAACAGGTGCATGTCCCCGCGGCGCGCATCGTCTTCTCACCGGAGGATCGCGCGGAGATCGCGTCGGCCACGACCGAGATCCTTTCCACCGGTGCGATGACCCTGGGCGCACACACCAAGGATTTCGAGGCCGCATTCGCCGCGGCTCACTCGGCGCCGTTCGCGGTCGCCGTGAGCAGCGGCACGGCGGCGCTGGAGATCATTCTTCGCAGTCTCGACCTGCAGGGCGCGGACGTGGTCGTTCCGACCAACACGTTCGCGGCGACCGCCTTCGCGGTACTGCGGGCCGGCGCGACTCCCGTGTTCGCGGATGTGAGTCCACACACCTTCGCGTTGTCTGTCGCCACCGTCGAGGCCGCCATCACGCCGCGCACGCGAGCGGTCGTCCTGGTCCATATCGGCGGCCTGATACCACCGGATATCGGTGATCTGGCCCGCCTCTGTTCGGAGCGGGGCATCCTCCTCGTGGAGGACGCGGCCCACGCCCACGGCTCCGTGCACAGCGGAACGGCGGCCGGCTCGTTCGGCATCGCCGGAGCCTTCTCGTTCTACCCGACAAAATTGATCACAAGCGGTGAAGGCGGTATGATCGTTACCGCTGACGAGGCCATCCACGAGGCCGCGCTTGTCTACCGGGACCAGGGCAAGGCGGGCTTCCTCGGTAACACCCACATCCGTCAGGGCTACGCCTGGCGCCTGAGCGAGATGCACGCGGTCACCGGCAAGGTGCACCTGCGCCATCTGGACGAGTTTCTCGCGACGCGCGCCCGGATCGCCGCCCGCTACGACGACGCCCTCGACGCTCTCGACGGCGTCAGCCGCCTGCGGCTGCCCGCGGGCGACGTCTGCAACTACTACAAGTACATCGCCCTACCTCGACGGGGCATCGACCGGGCGCGGCTGAAGAAGGAGCTCAAGGAACGGCACGGGGTCTCCCTCAGTGGTGAGGTGTACGAGGCGCCGCTGCACCAGCAGCCGGTCTTCAGTGACTACGCGAGCCGCTCGCTGCCGTTCGCCGAGGACATCTGCGCCCGCCACGTCTGCCTGCCGATCCACTCCGACATGACCGACGCCGAGGCCGACCACGTGACGACGTCCTTCGCCGCCGCGCTGGCGAGCCTGGACCTGGACAGGTGAGCATGAAGATCGCTGTTACCGGAGGTTCCGGCTTCATCGGCAGCCACGTCGTCGACCGGCTCCTCGACGCCGGGCACGACGTCGTCTCCCTCGACGTGGACGCGCGGCCCAGCGACCCGCGGGCGACCAGCCTCGCCGTCGACGTGCTCGACCTGCCGGGCCTGACCGCGGCCCTGCGCGGAACGCAGGCCGTCTTCCACATCGCGGGCATGTCCAACGTGGACTTCGCCTACGCCGACCCGGTGCGCACGGTGCGCCTGAACGTCGAGGGCACCGGCAACGTCTGCGAGGCCGCCCGGCAGGCGGGGGTCGGCCGCGTACTGTTCGCCAGCACCGTGTGGGTGTACGGCGCGGTCGGCGAGCAGGCGGGTTCCGCGCCGCTCACCGAGGACGCCGAGATCACCCTGGGGCGGGCCGGGCACGTCTACACCTCGACGAAGCTTGCCGCCGAGCTGCTTCTGCACAGCTATCAGCAGACCTACGGCCTTCCCTACACGATCCTGCGCTACGGCATCCCGTACGGCCCGGGCATGCGCGACGAGCTGGTCCTGGCCAGGTTCGTCCGCAAGGCGCTGGGCGGCGAGTCACTGACCGTCGCAGGGGACGGCCAGCAGTTCCGCAACTACGTGTTCGTCCGCGACCTGGCCGATGCGCACGTGCTGGCGTTGCGGCCGGAGGCGGAGAACACGACCCTCGCCCTGGAGGGTGCGGAGGCCGTCAGCGTGCTGGAGATGGCGCAGGCGGTCTGCCGGTACTTCCCCGGGACGGCGATCGAGCACGTCCCGGCCCGACCGGGCGACTTCCGGGGCCGGGAGGTGTCGGCGCAGCGTGCGCTCGACCTGCTCGGCTGGCGGCCCACCACCCCGTTCTCGGACGGGGTCCGGCAGTACATCGAGTGGTACCTGGCGAACCGGCGGCCTCCGGCGCAGGCCGTCAAGCCCGCCGACGACCTCGACGTCTCCGCGGCGTCGACGGAGTAGTTCATGGCGCAGATCGGCGGTGTGACGGTGAGCGAACCATCCGAAGACGGCGACCCGGCGATGGCCGGCGGCCCGGTGTCGTCCGGCGGCCCGGTGGTGTCCGGTGGCCCGGTGCTGTCCGGTGGCGCGGGGGTGACCAGCGGGCCGGTAACCATGGGCGGGTCCGACGACGGTGTTCCGCCGTCCCGGACCCGGCGCGGCTCCGCGCTGCTGCTGTCCGGCTCGCTGGGCATGGGCCACGACGTGATGGCCGAGGCGTGTGCGGCCTCGCTGACGCGGCGCGGGTTCACCGCGCGGACGGCGGACAGCCTGCGCATGCTGGGCGGTCGCAACGGCGCCCGCGGGGAGAAGGTCTTCCGCGGGATGATCGCCGTGCCGGGCCTGTACGACGCGGTGCACTTCTCCCAGATGCGCACCGGCGGTCGCCTCGCCCGGATGATCGAGCGCACGTCGAGCCGGTACGTCGTCCCGGCGTTGCGCGAGGAGCTCACCGCCACACCGACCGATCTCGTCATCTCCATCTTCGCCACCGGGGCCGCGGCGACCAGCCGGGTCAAGCCGGAGTTCCCCGGCCTGGCGACGGCGGTGTTCTCGACCGACTGCTGCGTGCACCGGCTGTGGGTGCACGAGAACACCGACCTCTTCCTGGTCACCTCCCAGACCGCCGCCCGCTACGTGCGGCGGTTCGCGCCGAACGCGCTGGTCGCCGTCGTGCCGACGCCCGTGCGCGAGCCGTTCTACGACCCGCCGACCCAGGAGGAGGCGCGCGCCGCCCTCGGCATCCCCGCCGACGCGCCGTGCGTGCTGCTCATGTCGGGCTCGTGGGGGCTCGGCCCGCTGGTCGAGGGTGCGGCGGCGATGGCGGCGGCCGGCATCTACGTGCTGGCGGTCGCCGGGCGCAACCGGCAGCTCGCCACGAGGCTCACGGCGCTCGCCGAGCGGCAGCACAAGGTGATCCCCTTCGGGTTCACCGACCGGGTCCCGGCCCTGATGGCGGCCAGCGACCTGGTCATCACCTCCTCCGGGGACACCTGCAGCGAGGCCAGGGTGATCGGCCGCGACCTGCTGCTCATCGACGTCGTCCCCGGCCATGGCCGGGACAACCTGCAGAAGGAGCTCGAGCGCGGGCATGCGGAGGTCACCAACACCGATCCGGTGTCGCTGACCCGTTCGGCGCTGGCCTGCCTGGACCGGGTCAAGCCTCCCTCGGAACGGGTGGCCCTCGGGCCGCAGGCGTGGGAGCAGGCGTTCGGTGCCGCACTCGCGCAGATCGGGTTCGGCGCCCACTGGTGAACCACAACCTTGTCGGGCGATGTCCACCCCGTCCGGGATGCTCCGCGTCGTCATCGGTGTTGACTCGTCTCGGGGACGTAGCCGTGGGCCGGAGGGCCGGCGTGCGGCGGCCGGGGCGGAGCGCGCGGGGCAGGGGTAGGTCGACGCAGGCATGAACGAGACAACACGAGTGTGGCTACCGGCCGGGCCGTGCCCGGTCGCGGGGGCGGGCCGATGAGCAAGGCGCTGCTGGTGGGCCTGCCCACGGCGATGGTGTCGGCCGGGCTCTACGGGGTCGCGCCACTGGTGCAGGCCCGGGCCGCCCGGCAGGAGGAGTCTAGCTCGGGGCTCGGGCTCGGGCTGCTGGCGCACCTCGCCCTGCGCCCGCTGTGGCTGCTCGGCCTCGGCGTCGAGGCCGCCTCGTTCCTGCTTGAGGTATACGCGCTGTCGGTCGCGCCGGTGGCGCTGGTCGCGCCGGTGATGGCCCTCGACATGATCGTCTTCACGCTGCTGGCGCAGCGGGTCCTCGGGGAACGGATCAGTCGGATCGGCTGGTCGGGTGTCGCCTCGATGGTCGGTGGCGTCGGTCTGCTCGCCTACGCGTTCGCCGCCCGGGCCGAGGTCGGCAGCGCTGCGAGCACTGACGACATGCTCGCGTTCCTGGTCCTCGGCCTGGCATTCGCGCTGCTCTGCGCGTTGCTCGCCAACCTGGCCGCGCGCCGGGCGACGATCGTCGGGGCGGCGGTCGGATTCGGCGCGGCCGCCGGCGTCTGCTACGCCATCGCCACCCTGGCGACACGTCAGATCGGACTCGCGGTCAACGAGCGTCGCGAGGGCCACTCGACCCTCGTCGACCTGCTCACCACGCCGACGCCGTACGTGCTCGTCCTGTTCTCCGTGCTGGCGCTCGGCCTGCAGCAACGCGGCCTGCAGGGCCGCGCCGCGGTGATCGCCTTCCCCGTCACCAGCGGGGTGTCGGCCTTCCTGCCCGTGACGCTCGGCCTCACCCTGTTCGACGAGCCGGCGCCGGACGGCGGCCAGCGGGTCGCCCTCGTCGTCGCGATGGTCATGGTCGCCTCCGGCATCGGCGCCCTCGGCCGCGACCGGATGGCCGCGAACCGCTCCGTCGACGAACTGGAATCCAGCCCCACGCAGGCCGGCGGGGACACCGGCGAGGTCAGGAGTCCCGCCGGCACCTCGTCTCCCGCGGACACCCGGCTCTCCGCCGACGCTCCGCGGCCCGCCGACACTCCGCGCTCCGGCAGCGTCGGCCAGCCCGGTGACGGCAGCGGCTCAGCTGGTGCGGAACGTCGCAGCGCGGGCTCCAAGAGCACATCGGCGTCCAACGGCACGTCGAACTCCACCGGTGCTCCTTCCCCCACCGCGCGTCCCGTTCCGATGGACGCGTCGGACTGGGCTGGTCGCGGGCGCGCTGAGGAGGCGTTGAACCCGTTCCCGGGGGACGGCGGGCAGAGCCCAGCCCTGCGCAAGTTGGGCTGAGCTGCGCCGTGCGGCCGGGCCTCGCGACGCGCGGTCTGAGGACACGGTCAATCCGGGCGAAGACCCGCGAAGGCGTGCTGCCGGTAACGGGGATGATACGATCTTGGACTCATAGTGACTTGCCATGTGCTTTCGGTGAGATAGTCGTCGTGGCCGGCCGCCCGGGTTCACCCCCCGATCGCCCGGGCGCCCGGCCATCTCACCGCCTCCACTCTGGTGCGGACGCATGAGATCGCCGCCCATCAAGCCCGCCCCATTTGCCCGTTCAGCCGGGTCGGTTGCCAGTGGTGCCGAGGGGAAGTCGCGGCTTCCGGGCCGGAAGCGTGCTTATCGCTCGGCACCTCTCCCGGGGCGGCACCGACGGGTACCTTCCGCGATCAGTCGACTCCTTATCGTAGGCGAGAGGTGGGTCGGAGCATCGCCGGATGCAGGACGCCCGCCTCGCCGGCGCGGTACAGCTCCGCGGGGCGCCCGCCGTCCCGGCTTGTGAACTGTCCGGTCGGGACGAGAAAGCCCGCCATGCCGGTGACCTTGCGGTGGAAGTTGCGCGGATCCAGCCGATCGCCCCAGACCAGCTCGTAGATTCGCCGCAGCTCCGCGACGGTGAACTCCGGCTCGCAGAACGCCGTCGCCACCGCGCTGTACTCGAGCTTCGCGCGCGCCCGCTCCAGGCCGTCCGCCAGGATCCGCCGGTGGTCGAACGCCAGGCCGTGCTTGCCACCGGAGTCGCGGCCGCCGTCGCCGCCGTCGCCGCCGTCGCCGCCGCCGCCGCCGTCACCAACGCCGTCACCGGTGTCGGCCTCGGCGACGGGCACCCATCTGCTCGCCGCCGCGTCGGTGCCGGCGACCGGGACGCGTGAGCGGGGCGCCAGCGCGAGGAAGGCCACTGTCACGACCCGGCCGCGGGGGTCGCGGTCGGGCGCGCCGTACGTCGCGAGTTGCTCGAGGTGCGCGGGGCGGTGGTGAACGCCGGTCTCCTCGGCAAGCTCCCGCACGGCGGCGTCGGGGAGGTCCTCGTCGGGATGGACGAAGCCGCCGGGCAGGGCCCACCGGCCGCGGAACGGCTCGATCCCGCGCCGGACCAGCAGGACACAGAGCTGATCGTCGCGCACCGTCAACAGTACGAGGTCGACGCTGAGCGCGACCGGGACGACGCCTGCGGGCAGGGCTGCTCGCAGGCCCGCGGCGGCGGTCGGAACGCTTCGGGGTGGCATGGGGGCACCCTATCTCGTCATCTTGACGAGAATGCGTGGCGCGGTTTATCGTCATATCGACGATAATGGAGGTTGTCATGGCGGACATCAGTCGAGTCCCGTTCCTGTGCCACCTGCGGGGCCGGCCCACCGCGTACATCCGGCACCAGCGGGGTGCCCAGGTCGCCCACGAGGGCGTCGGCCTGGTCTTCTGGTACCGGCCGCGGACGGCGGTGATCAGCGAGGTGCCGGTCGACGACCGCGAGCTCGCGGTGCTCTTCCACGCCCGCACGTCCGACTTCCAGGACGTCGCGGTCCAGGCCACCGTCACCTACCGGATCGCCGACCCGTCGCTGGCCGCGGCCCGGCTCGACTTCGGCATCGACCCGGAGCTCGGCACCTGGCGGGAGAAGCCGCTCGACCAGCTCGCCGGAATGATCACCGAGACGGCGCAGCAGTACGCGTCCGACCTGCTCTCCCGTACTCCGCTGACCACCGCCCTCGCCGAGGGGGTGCCGGAGATCCGGCAGCGGGTCACCGATGGTCTGCGCTCCGACGCCCGGCTCGGGCAGACCGGCGTCGCCGTGGTCGGGGTGCGGGTGGTCGCAGTGCGCCCGGCGCCGGATGTCGAGAAGGCGCTGTGCACGCCGACCCGGGAGCAGATCCAGACGGAAGCCGACCGTGCCACCTACGGCCGGCGCGCGCTCGCCGTCGAGCAGGAGCGGCGGATCGCGGAGAACGAGCTGCAGAGCAAGATCGAACTTGCTGGCCGGGCCGAGCGGCTGGTCACCCAGGAGGGGGCCAACGAGCAGCGCCGGATGACCGAGCAGGCCGCCGCCGCCCGGATCGCCGCGGAGGCCGAGGCCCAGCGTGCCGAGACGGTCGCCCGCTCGCAGGCCGACCGCGTCCGCGTCGAGGCGGCCGCACGGGCCGAGGCGCTGCGGCTCGTCGGCCAGGCCGAGGCGGACGCCGAGGCCGCCCGCGCGGCCGCGGTCACCGGCCTGGACACCTCGGCGATCATCGCGCTGGCCGTGCGTGACCTCGCCGATCACCTGCCGGCGATCGGCGCCCTCACCATCACCCCGGACATGGTCACCGAGACGCTGGCCCGGCTCGTCCGCGCCGGGTCGGGAGCGGGAGTGCTGGGGGCGGGGGCCGACCGGTGAGCCTCGCCCCCCGGGCGGTGCTCGTCCACCGGCGCACCGAGTACGCCGATCTGCTAGCCCGGCATGGCACGGCCGGCCAGGCCGCGTTCTTCCTGCGCACCCGCGGGCGGGACCTGGCCGAGGTGCGGGCCGCGCATGACGCCGCCGAGGCCGCCCGACGGGAGGTCGCGGCGGCGATCTCGGCGCACTGGCGCCGCGGGGAGGTGGAGCGGGCCGACCTTGCCCGGTTCCTGTTCGCGCCGGACGATGTGGTGGTCTGCGTCGGGCAGGACGGGCTGGTCGCGAACGTCGCGAAGTACCTCGACGGGCAGCCCGTGCTCGGCGTCAACGCCGACCCGGCGCGCAACCCCGGAGTGCTCGTCCGGCACGCCCCCGGCGAGGCCGCCGCCCGGCTGCGTGCGACCGACGGGTGGGCGCCGCGTGAGCTGACGATGGTCGAGGCACACTCGGATGACGGCCAGCGTCTTGTCGCACTCAACGAGCTCTACATCGGCGACGCCGGTCACCAGACCGCGCGCTACGTGCTGAAAGTGCCGGGAGTGCCGGGAGTGCCGGGAGAGGCGGCGGGCGGCGCGCCGGTGGCGGAGCGGCAGGCGTCGTCCGGGCTGCTGGTGGGCACGGGCACCGGAGCGACGGGGTGGTGTCGGTCGGTCTGGGCGCAGCGGCGCAGCGAACTCGCGCTGCCGGCGCCGACAACCGGCGCGCTGGCGTGGTTCGTCCGCGAGGCCTGGCCCTCGCCCGCCACCGGAACCACCCGTACCGAGGGCTTCCTTGCGGGGACGGACCGGCTGGAGGTGCTGGTGGAGGCCGATCGGATGGTGGTGTTCGGGGATGGCATCGAGGCGGACGCGATCGAGCTGTCCTGGGGTCAGCGCCTCACCGTCGGCGTCGCCCAGCGCCGGCTGCGCCTGGTGTGAGGGCGCGGGTCAGCCGCAGCGGCGGGTACGGCGGGCGGGGTGGCTGCCGACCTGCCGGCCCGGGCGGCGTACGGCCCCCCGCGCGGACGGTCCGGCCGGGGGTCGGCGCCGTCCGCGGGGCCGCGGGGAGGTGATCACCCCGCGAAACGTTCGATCGCCCTGCGAACCCGGAGGTTGGCCTGGGCATAACTGATCTTCCCGTCCACGTACGCCGACAGGGCCGCGCGGCGGACGCGCTCCACCCGCTGGTCGTCATTCGGGGTGTTGAGCAGGTTGGTCGTGGCGGTGGCCACGGCAATCACCTCCCAGTGGCGGGGAAACAGGACGGTGCTACTCACGGGGACCGCGATCGACCGAACGCCCGCAACGGCGCCGCCGCCGGAGTCGTTGACGGCCCCGGCGGGGCCCACGGACGGGATCGACCGTGATCAGGTCTGAGGAGGGGCCCGCTGCTGTGGCGGGCGCGGCGGCGCGGCCGGCTAGGAGGGCGGCGCGACGGCCGCCGAGCCGGCGGCGAGGCCAGCCCGATGCTCACCCGCGGGCACACGGCGCCAGGCGGGGACAAGCGCCGGGGACGTCCGTCCGGCGGGATGGTGACCGCGCGGCACTGGCCGTGACGCGACCGGGCGGAGCGGGACGCCGCGGCACTGTGCGCGGGTAGCCGTACCGTCAGAAATGATCACAACGACTGCCCTCCTGCGCGGTTGGGCGGGCGACCGGGGCCCGCATGGCCCGTCCAGCGGACGAGGATGGCCGGGCGACGCGGCCGTGGGACCACGGGAGAGGGATAGTCCAGCTCGCCAGCTCACCCTGCGCGACGGTGAACCGGGACGCAACACCCCTGGCATGCCATGATCACAACGGTGCGAACGCCTGAACAACGAGGACCGACTGAACATCTACAAGAGTGCGTGACGGTCGGGCGTTGCGCAAGAGCCAAGCGGCAGGTGGTTGCGGAGCGGGTGCCAGGGGGCATCGGGACCCTCGGCCTGGCCGGGGCTGGGAACGCGAACGTTGATCGACTCGTCTCGCCGCACTCACCCGGCCGCCCGGCCGTCCGCGGTGACGGCGGCCGGGCCGGACAGGATGAGGCCGGGGTGGATCAGGTCATGCGGACGCTCTCCCGGTCGAACTCCCCATCACGGGCACCGGCGAGGAAGGCATCCCACTCGGCGCCGGTGAAGGCGAGGACGGGGCCCGTCGGGTTCTTGGAGTCGCGCACCGCGATTCCCTCGCCCAGAGGCGCGACCTCCACGCACATGCCGCCTGCCCCGTTGCTGTAACTGCTCCGGCGCCAGGCCAGCTCGGCGGAATCACGCGGATCTGGCTTCGCAAATCTGGTCATCTCAGTTCCTTCGCCACCGAATCTATCATTCTGATGGACTCCTCCGGCCGCAGCGCGGCGGCCAGAAGATGATCCATCTTCAACTTATAGCGTCGGACTTCGGCGGCGCGCTCGATGTAGAGGCTTCCAGCTGCCTCTTCTATATAGACCACTTCGTGGTCTTCTGAGTCCGGGAACCCGAGTATGGAGAAGGCGCTGCCAAGACCGGCGTGTGCGCCCACGCTGAACGGGATCACCTGAATGGTCACGTTCGGGAGTTCGGACCGTTTCACCACGAGCTCGAGCTGTTCCCGCATCACCGCGCGGCCGCCGATCTCGCGGCGCAGCACCGCCTCGTCCAGAATGACCCAAAGGCGGGGATGGTCGGGCGCGGTGAGCCGCCGCTGGCGGTCCAGCCGCAGGGCGATCTTGCGGTCGATCTCCTCCTCGCTGATGTCCGGGGCGTCGGCTCGGATGACGTGTCGGGCGTAGTCGCTGGTCTGGAGCAGGCCATGGACGAGCTGGGACTCGTACACCTGGATCGACGCGGCGTCGCCCTCCAGTCCGATGTAGATCTCGAACCAGGTAGGTACCACATCGTGGTATGAATGCCACCATCCGTGGCGACGTGACTCGCGGGCCAGGGCCATCAGTGCGTCACGTCGCTCGCTGTCGGACACACCGTACAGGCCGAGCAGGTCCGCCACGTCGCGGGTGCGCAGCGGCACCCGGCCGTTCTCCATCCGGCTGACCTTGGAGACCGAACAGCGCAGGAGTTCGCAGACCTCGTCGACGGAGACGCCGGCGGCCTCCCGCAGGCGCCGCAGTTCCGCGCCGAGCCGTCGCCTCCGGACAGTCGGACCTCCGCTCGTGGCCATGGTTCGTCCTTCGGTCGGTTCGGAGTGTTGGACGCATCCTGCCACTGGATCGCCACTCCTCATCCACAGTGGGCGGCTCTGGGTAGTTGAACTCTTACAGAAGCCGTTGCAGATGCGGGAGGCAGGGGCCGCACCGGACATGCTGCCTCACTATGAGTGGCGAACATGTGCCTCTAGGTGAGAAATTTGCGCGGGGCGGTCCACGAGGAGTAATCGATGGCGATCACGCGTGCTGAGTGCCGAGTCCGGCCTGACCGGGCGCCAGCCTCCACGCCCGCGCCGCCCACGCTCACCTGCTCCGGGACGGTCCGGCACGGAGTATCTCGTTGTCTACGCAATAATGGCTGAAGGGCTTGACCATGGCGAATCGCCGATTTCAGGTCTACGACGGGGATGGTGAGCTCGTGGCCACTTTCCCGGAATGGGAGACGGCTCACTCCTGGGCGCATCGGCGGGCCACGGAGCCGGCTGCGCGCAATCCGGTGCAGATCGAGGACAGGGTCGAGCGCCGTACCTGGACCATTGACATGGAACAGTGCCGGGTGACGGTCTGGCGGCGGCGGGTGGAATACGGCTACTGCGGTCGGACGGACGCGCACCCGGCGCCGGATGCGCGCCGCCCCGCCTATCTCTCCTGACCCGCTGGCGGAATGCCGGCCGGCCGTCGGCCGACTGTGGGGCCCTTCTGTTCCGGGACCGGCTGGTGCACGCCGGCCCGCAGGGCCTCGAAGATTGCCACGCCCTGCCCCACGAGCCCGCTGGCGATCTCCCCGATGCCGTCCGCGCCGTTGAGCACGGTGACGTTCGCGCCGGCGAGCCCGGTCGCCGCCTGACGGACGATCTCCGGCAGCTGGTCGATGAGCATCCGGTCGAGCGCGACGCGGTTGTGCGAGGCGGCCGCCTCGGCCTGGATGCGGATCTTCTCGGCCTCGGCGAGGGCGAGGACGCGGACCTGCTCCGCCTGAGCCTCGGCTGGCTTGATCACCTCGGCGACCAGCTGCTGCTGGCGCAGCGCGGACTCCTGCTCGGCGAGCTGGGTGCGCGCCTCGATGACCGCCTGCTGCGCCTGCGCCTCGGCCAGCGGACCGGCCTGCCCGGCCTCCGCCTGCGCGCGCTCGATCTCCGCCCGGTACTGCGCCTGGACAACGGCGGTCTGGCGGGCGTACTCCGCCTGCGCCCGCTGGGAGCGCTGCTCGGCCTCGGCCGCGGCCTGGTTCGCCTCCGCCTGTGCGACCTGCGCCTGGCGCTGGATAGCCGCGTTGTGCGGCGCGGCGATCGCCGCGATGTAGCCGAGCCGGCCGTCGTCGATCGACTGGATCTGCAGCGCGTCGATGGTCAGGCCGATCCGGGCCATCTCCTCCTTCGACCCGTCGAGTACCTCGGTGGCGAGCTTCTGCCGATCACGGATGATCTCCTCGACTGTCATCGACCCGATGATCGAGCGCAGGTGGCCGGAGAAGATCCGCCCGGTGAGCACCTCCATCTGCGCCTGGTCGGACAGGAAACGCTGACCGGCGTTGACGATGCTCTCCTGGTCGTTGCCGACCTTGAACGCGATGACGGCCCGGACGTTGAGCGCGATGCCCTGGTAGGTCACGCAGGTCTCCGACACCTCGGCCTCCCGCATGGCCAGCTTCAGGAAGCGGACCTTCCGGAAGAACGGCAGGATGAACGAGCCATGCCCGGTGACGACCTTGAAGGGCATTCCGGCGCGATTCTTGCCGCCGGAGATGAGCATCGCCTCGTCCGGGGCTGGAACACGGTAACCAAACATGACCGCGGGCCTTTCGTCAGAGATCGCCGCCGAAGACGGCGGCGGGGTTCAGCCACGGCACCACCTCGACGGTCCGGGGCCCGTTCGACCCGATGACCAGCACCGACGCGCCTCTGGGCAGCGGGGCGTCGGACAGCGCCAGGAAGGTCTCGACCCCGCCGCGGATCCGTATCTCCACCTCACCCGGACCCTGAGGGCCCCGGGTGGCGACGACGAGGACGCCGGTGCGGCCGATGACGGAAGGATCGCCCACCATCGAGGGGACCCCCCTCCGGTAGCGGCTGGCGGGCGGGAAAGACGGCCGGGATCGGTGGTCGACGCGGGCGAGACGAGAATACAAGTGGTCCGCGTTCGAATCAGGCGGTCGGCATGTCCGCTTCATGATTGACGCGGGTCGGCGTGGTCAGCGCGCCGACGAGCCCTTTCCTCCATCGACTCGCTCCCCCGAACATCGCTCTGCGTGACGATATTGGCCAGGGTTGGGGCGGTGGCGTGGCGTGGCGTGGCGTGCGGGGCGAGGCGGGAGGTTGTCGCGCCTGACCAGGGACAACTCAGGCGCCTGCTGGACGACGCGACAGGTCTCCAGTAGCTTGATCTGGTCACGTACGGTTGCCCGAGGAGGTGAGCCCGATCACCGCGGTATCAGTGCGGGCGCCCTTCTCCGGCCGTCACCCGGGGTTCCAGCGGGCCGGGTGATCGTCGCAGGCGCCCATCGGCGTCCTGAAAGGCCTTCCGTGTCCTCTTTCGCGCCCAGCGCGCCAGAACCCTCTCCTGGCTCCACCCGGCCGTCCGGCTCCGGGCCGTATCCCGGTTCCGCGCTGGCCCCGGACCGTTTCCTGGGTCCCGTCATCCACAGGTTGCGCGCTGCCGGGTGCGTCTTCGCGGAGGAGGAGGCCGAGCTGCTGGTGACGTCGGCTCGCTCCCCGGCGGAGCTCGCCGGCATGGTTGACCGGCGGATGGCTGGCCACCCGCTGGAGCACATCCTGGGCTGGGCCGAGTTCCGCGGCCTGCGGATCGCCGTGGACGAGGGTGTCTTCGTGCCCCGGCGGCGGACCGAACACCTGGTCCGGCTGGCGCTGGATCTCGTTGATCCGGTCGACGCGGTCGTGGTCGATCTGTGCTGTGGCTCGGGGGCGGTCGCGGCGGCGATCGCGGCCGCCGCACCTGGCGCCGAGGTGCACGCCGCCGACCTCGACCCGGCCGCCGTGCGCTGCACCCGGCGCAACCTGCGCGGGCGGCGCGGCCGGGCACACGTGGGCGACCTGTATGACGCTCTGCCCGCGAACCTGCGGGGACGGGTCGACGTCCTGATCGCGAACGCGCCCTACGTTCCGACCGACGCGATCGACCTGATGCCACCCGAGGCGCGCGAGCACGAGCCGCGGCTCGCTCTCGATGGTGGACCGGACGGGCTGTCCGTGCTACGCCGGGTCCTGGCCGGGGCACCGCCGTGGCTCGCGCCGGGTGGCCACCTGCTGTTGGAGACCAGCGCCGGCCAGGCGCCGTTGCTGCTCGACGCCGTCACCCTCGGTGGGCTCACCGCCCGGGTCGACGTCTCCGCCGACCTCGGTGCCACCGTCATCGTGGCGTCCCTTCCCCGCCCCGGGTAGCGGGCCGCGAGTGTTCCCGGACGAGCGAGGCGGTTACCGGGCTCGTGATTACGGTGACGACTGTCCGGTGGAACGAGGGTCAGCCGGTGGAGGTGGCTCCGTCGGTGCGGGCCAGCAGGGAGGGGCCGCCCGGGCCGAGGCGGCTGCCCAGCCACCCGGCCGCCGCCGCCGCCGGCCACAGCCGGGTGGCGGCGTTGCGGGCCCGGATCCCCGCCCAGGTCGTGGGGATGAGCAGGTGCGCCGCCTGGTCGGCGCCGCGCTGGCGAGGCTCCGCCAGTCTGCGGTGGCGGCCCTCGTAACGGCGCAGGGCGGCGCGATGGTCGTTCGGGGTGGCGGCCAGCTCCTCGGCGAGGGCGAACGCGCCCGCCATCGCGAGCGAGGAACTGTCCCCGAACAGCGACACACAGGACGCCGCGTCCCCGAGCAGGGTGACCCGGCCGCTCGTCCAGGTCGGCATCTGCACCCGGTTCACCGCGTCGAAGTACAGGTCCTCGGCCGCGTACGCGCGGGCCAGCAGCTCCGGCGCCCGCCAGGACGCGGTGCCGAACGCGGCGGCGAGCAGCAGGCGGTGCTGCTCGATGTCGCGATGGTTGAAGTCGGCCAGCTGGGGGCGGCGGAAGGCGAAGAACGCGATCTGGCCGTCCGGGCTGGGATGCAGCGCGACGGCCCGGCCGGGCGTGTTGTGCATGACCACCTCGCGGGCGTCCTCCGCCGGTCCCGCGATCGGCACCGTCGCCAGGTACAGCCCGAGATGGCGGGCGTAGTTGTGCTCCGGGCCGAAGACGAGGCGGCGCACCGCCGAGTGCAGGCCGTCGGCGCCGACCACGAGGTCGAACCGGCGTGGCCGGCCGTGCTCGAAGGTCACGTCCACGCCGTGCTCGTCCTGCGCGATCCCGGCGATGGAGTCGCCGAACACGAACTCGGCGTGTTCCGCGCTCGCCGTCTGCAGGATCGCGGCGAGGGCCCCGCGGGGCAGCTCGACGTCCCGGCCGCCGGTGGAGCGGGCGAGCGCCCGCAGGTTGATCCGCCCGACCGTCCGCCCGGCGGCGTCGACGAACCGCATGCCGGCGACGTTGGTGGCGGCGGTCCGCAGCCGCGCCTGGATCCCCATCCGCTCCGCGACCCGCAGCGCCTGGCCGCGGACGTCCACCGGGCTGCCGGTGGCCCGCTGCCACAGCCCGCGCTCGACGACCGTGGGACGGAACCCGTGCCACGCCAGCCAGTAGGCGAGCGTCGTCCCGGCGATGCCCGCGCCGGAGATCAGCACCGTCCGGTTGCCCATGCGTCCTCCGGAGGGTCGATGCGGGTCGGGAAAGTCAGCGTACGACCCGTTATGAATGCTGATCAAAGATCGGATCGCCGGTGTGATGAACGTCGGCCGGGCACGCGGCGGAAACGATCGGTTCCGCCACCGATCCGACCGGTGACCGACTTGACGGTCTGCATGGCGCGGGCGGACGGTCAGTAGGCCCGCCGGGATGATCCGGCGGTGTCGGGACTGCCCCGGGAGGCGCACCATGGCACGAACGGTTCTGGTACCGGACGCGACGCATCCGATCACGGTCGAGCCCACGGGCCGCCGGGTCGTCGTCCGGGTCGGCGGGCAGGTCGTCGCCGACACCCGAGACGCTCTCACGCTGCGTGAGGCTAGCTACCCGCCGATGTACTACCTGCCGCTGGCCGACGTCGACGCGAGCGTGCTGCGCCCCAGCGACACCTCGACCTACTGCCCCTACAAGGGCGACGCGAGCTACCACAGCGTCGAGATCCCGGGCGGCGCCCGCCTCGACGACCTCATCTGGACCTACGAGCGGCCCTACCCGTCCGTCGCCGCCATCGCCGGCCGCGTCGCTTTCTACCCCGACCGTGCCGACATCACCGTCACCGACCCCGATGCTTGAACCGCCCCCGACGCTGATGATCAGAGAAGGGGGTTGGCCGCCTCGATGAGGCAACAGTTCCGGCCCGCCGACCGGAGGCCGACACGGTGAAGATCGTCATGCCGGGTGGTAGCGGGCATCTGGGGCTTCTGCTTGCCCATGCCCTCGACGGCGCGGGGCATGAGGTGGTCGTCCTGAGCAGGAATCCGGACGTCCGCGTGCCCGGGGCACGCACGGTGAGGTGGGACGGCCGGAATGCCGGGGGGTGGATGGCCGAGGTCGACGGCGCCGACGCCGTGATCAACCTGGCCGGGCGCAGCGTGAGCTGCCGCTACAACGAGGTCAACCTGCGGGAGATGATGGCCTCGCGCGTGGATTCCGCCACCGTTGTGGGGGAGGCGATCGCCCGGGCGGCCAGACCTCCGCGGGTGTGGCTGCAGATGAGCACCGCCACGGTCTACGCGCACAGCTACGACCAGGCCAACGACGAGGCGACGGGGATCATCGGCGGCGCCGAGGACGGCGTTCCGGCGTACTGGGCCTTCAGCGTCGACATCGCCCGGCGGTGGGAGCGTGCGCAGGCGGACGCGCCGACTCCGCGGACTCGCAGGGTCGCGTTGCGGACGAGCATCGTGATGGCCCCGGGACGGGGTGGGGCGTTCGACATGTTGTGGCGCCTGACCCGTCTCGGTCTGGGTGGGCCGGTCGCCGGAGGCCGGCAGTACATGTCCTGGATCCACGGCCGCGACTTCACCCGTGCGATCGAGTTCCTCCTGGCCCGCGACGAGCTCACGGGTCCGGTCAACATCGCATCCCCCCATCCGTTGCCGCTGCGCGAGTTCATGGCCAGCCTGCGCCGTGCCGCGGGCGTGCGGGTGGGGCTGCCCGCCACGCGATGGATGGCCGAGATCGGTGCCTTCGCGATACGCAGCGACACCGAACTGCTGCTCAAGAGCCGCCGCGTCGTGCCGGGACGGCTGCTCGACGCGGGCTTCGTGTTCGATTACCCGGACTGGCCCGATGCCGCCCGCGATCTCGTGGCCCACACCCGCACCCGCACCGTCACCCGCGCGACCGAGGCCGCCTGACCTCTGACCGGGCGCGGCGCGCCATCCGCAGAAGGCGGACGTCTCTGCGAGGGGCGCATACAGCCAGCCACGTCGGGGCCCACGCCGGCGGCCTGGCCGATCCCGATCGAGGAGGTACCGCGGTAGAAGGTCAATCCACCATGGTGGACCGGAGGGTCCGTGATGGCGCTCAATATCAAGAATGAGGATGCGCAGCGACTCGGTCTCGAGCTTGCCGGCCTCACGGGCGAGAGCATCACGGTCGCGGTCACCACGGCTATCCGGGAACGTCTCGTGCGCGAGGGGGAGGAGGTGATTGCCCGGCGAGCCGATAAGATCCTTGCTCTCGGGCGTCAGATCTCCCTCGCAGTGAATGCCGGGGATTTCTCGATCGAAGATCTCTACGGCGAGAGTGGTCTGCCGGTGGGAAGTCCGGCTCGCCTGAACTTTGGCGATTGTTTCGCCTATGCGCTCGCCTCGCAGCGCCATGCGCCCTTGCTGTTCAAGGGCGACGACTTCGTGCACACCGACCTCGCCGCTGCCGAGTTGCCCGAGGCCTGACGTGCGTGGGCCGCCGGTGCTGGTGTCCGGTGCCGAGCTCGAGCGAGCATCCGGTGGCGCGTTACAGGAGCGTCGCGAAGCGGTCGAGGGCCGCGCGCAGCTGGTGGCCGAGGGCGGGGCTGCCGGTATGGCCGGAATCGGGGATCGTAACGAGCTCGGCGCTCGGCCAGGCACGGGCGAGCTCCCAGGCGGTGTCGATCGGGCTGGACAGGTCCTGGCGCCCGTGGATCAGCACGCCGGGGATGCCGGCGAGCCTGCCCGCCTCGCGGAGGAGGACACCCTCGTCGAGCCAGGCGCCCCGCGCGAAGTAGTGCGCGCAGATCCGGGCCAACGCCAGTCGGGCCCGCGCCGGTCGCCCGCCATAGGCGCCGGGCCGACCGTTCGACTCCAGGGAGACCACCGCGTCCTCCCACGCGCACCAGGCATCCGCGGCCCGCGCCCGTACCGCCGGATCCGGATCGTCCAGTAGCCGCGCGTAACCCGCGACGAGCCGCAGACCACTGCCGTCACCGGTGCCGATGTCGTCGCAGGTCACCCTGCCGCGGTCGGAGCCAGGATCGGCGGGAGGCAGAGCGCGGCGGAACCGCTCCCACTCGGCGGGGAAGAAGCGGGCGACACCGGAGTACAGCCAGTCGATCTCGGAGCGGCGGGTCGTCGTCACGCCGACCAGGACGATTCCCGAAACCCGGGACGGGTGGCGCTGCGCGTGGGCGAGGGCGAGGGTCGATCCCCAGGACGAGCCGTAGAGCAGCCACGCGTCCACACCGGTGTGCCGGCGCAGCCGTTCCATGTCGGCGAGCAGGTGCTCGGTGGTGTTGGTGCCCAGGTCGGTGCCGTGGTCGGCCGCGTGCGGCGTGCTGCGACCGCACCCGCGCTGGTCGAACAGGATCACCCGGTAACGCTTCGGATCGAACCAGCGGCGGGCCCCGGCCGAGCATCCTGATCCCGGTCCGCCGTGGACGACGAGCGCGGGCTGCCCGTCCGGACTGCCGCAGGCCTCCCAGTAGACGAGGTGCCCGTCCCCGACGTCGAGCAGCCCCGACTCGTACGGCTCGATCGCCGGGTACCGGGCATCCGTGTCTGTCCCGCCCGCGTCAGGCGGCTCGCTTGCGGACGTCTCCATCCTCGGCATGAATCGATCATAAGAATGGTTCGGGTCCCGCTTGGCCAGCCTGCCCGCGGCCCGGCAGGCCCACGTGCAGCAGGCCGAGGCCGATTCGATCCGCTACCCTTCGACGCCGCTGCCGCGAGGGCCTTCGGACGGGTGGCCGCCACACTGCGGCGCGCGGGCCGCAAGCCAGCGGCCCGCACCTACGACGCCATGATCGCGGCGACCGTACTGTCGAGAGATCTGCCCGTCTACACCTGCAATCCCGCGGACTTCGCCGCGATAGACGGCCTCACCGTGATTCCCGTTCCAGCACCGGAGTAGAAGCCGGCTTAGAGGTTCTGGCCGCCGGAGAGTTCGATGCGGGTGCCGTTGGCCCAGGCGAAGCCGTCGGCGAGGATCAGCGGGACGGCGGCGCCGATGTCGTCGGCCTCGCCGGGCCGGCCCAGGGCGATCGCGGCGGAGATGGCACGGTTGATCTGCTCGTTGTCGCGGACAGCGCCGCCGCCGAAGTCGGTGGCGATCGCGCCGGGGACGAGCGTGTTCACTCGGATGCCGCGCGCGCCGAGTTCCTTGGCCTGGTACCGGGTCAGCACCTCGACCGCGCCCTTGGCCGTCGCGTAGGCGGCAAAGCCGGGCCCGGTGAACCGCGCCAGGCCCGAGGAGACGTTTGAGGATCCGCCCGCCGTCGGCGAGCAGTGGAAGCAACGTCTGCGTGAGGAAGAACGGCGCCTTGACGTGGACGCGGAGCAGCTCGTCGAACTGCTCCTCGGTCGTCTCGGTGTATGGCGCGAACACCCCGATGCCGGCGTTGTTGACCAGGTAGCCGAGCCGCTCGGCGCCGAGGCGAGCGAGCGTGGTGCGCACCTCGGCGGCGAACGCGGCGAACGTCGAGCTGTCGCCGACGTCGAGGCGCAGGGCCGCCGCGGGTACGCCGAGCGCGTCCAGCTCCTTGACGAGACGGTCACCCTCGGCGGCGTTGCGATGGTAGGTGCCGATGACGCCGACGCCGGCCCGAGCGAGATGCGTCGCCATGCTGCGGCCGAGGCCACGGCTCGCGCCGGTGATGAGAGCGAGGCGGGTGTGCGTTCCGCGGAACGTTCGGGCGGGGCTCGTCGAGCCGGACAGGCGGCTCAGCCTGCCGTCGGGCAGGGTGTTGATGACGACGGGCAGCGGCGGTCGGGCCAGGTTGTCGCAGAGCGACCAGTAGCGCAGGTCGGCGTCCGCGGACGGCCACGGCGCCGGGTGGTTCGTCGCCGCGGTGCGCGGGGCCCTGCCATGGACGACGAGGACCGAGCCGTCGATCGGCGGTGTCAGACTCGCAGACAGGTAGGCGTTGTCCGGGTTCGGGAACAGGCCGCCGAGCCCGCCCGAACCGCGAGCGAGCTGCGGAGGCGTCGCGGCGGAGGTGCGCGTGGTTGTGGTCGCGCCGGCGGCGCGCGTGGATGTGGTCGCGGTGGAGGCCTGCGCGGATGTGGCGGGCACTGTCGCCGTCGGTGTGAGGAACATTCGAGGAATCACCGGGAATGCCGCCCGGCATCGTGACACGGGAGAATGTGCCGGTGGACAGTGGAATGGTCGCGGCCGTGGCCAGGCAGCGGGGGTTCGCCGTCCGATTCGGTTGGGGTGCGGATGATCTCGCTGTCCTCGGGTCGGAAAGTGACGCCCTGGTAATCGTTGATGTGCTGAGCTTCACCTCGGCGGTGTCGGTTGCGGTGGGCCGGGGAGCTCGGGTCTGGCCCTACCGGTTCCGCGACGCCTCGGCGGCCGCGTTCGCCGCCGAACGAGGCGCCGAGCTCGCCGTATCCCGCGGCGCGGTCGGTGACGGTGACGGCGATGGTGCTGGCCGCGGTGTCCGGGCGGGGCGTTGGACGCTGTCGCCGGCCGCTCTCGTGGAGATACCGGCGGGCACCCGGCTGGTGTTGCCGTCGCCGAACGGCTCGGCGCTGTCGGCGGCCGCCGCCGCGATTCCCGGGATCGTGGTCGCCGCGGGATGCCTGCGCAATGCCGCCGCGGTCGGTGGCTGGCTCGCGGCGGACGGGCTGCTCGAGCGGCGTGGTGTGGCCGTCATCGCGGCCGGCGAGCGCTGGCCGGATGCCGATGGCCGGGCACACGCAGGTCCGCTGCGCCCGGCCGTCGAGGATCTGCTGGGCGCTGGCGCCGTGATCGCCCGGATCGTCGAGCGTGCCGGCCTGTCGCCCCGGGCCGACCTCTCACCGGAGGCACGCGCTGCCCTGGCCGCCTTTCGGGCCGCGCGGGCCGACAGCGATCTGCTTGACGAACTGCGGCGGGCTGTCTCCGGGCGGGAACTGCGCGCCGGAGGCTGGGACGCCGACGTGGTCGCGGCCGCCGCTCTCGATGCCGACGAGGCCGTCCCCGTCCTCACCGACGGCGCCTACGAGCGGGTGACGCCGACTGGAGGTGACGCCGACTGGAGGTGACGCCGACTGGAGGTGACGCCGACCGGAGGTGACGCCGACCGGAGGTGACGCCGACCGGAGGTGACGTCGACCGAGGTGACGTCGACCGAGGTGACTCAGTGCGATCCCCTCTGTGCGTGTGAGCCGATGTCAGTGGCATCTGACCAGGGCATCCGTCGAGACCGCAGCCGCGCCACGCTCACGACAACGCGCGGGCCGTCTCCGTGATCTCGGCTTCCGTCTGGCGGCGGAACTGGCCCGGGGGCAGGCCCATCTTCCTCCGGAAGGTCTTGGCGAAGGCGAACTCGGAGGAATAGTCGCAGCGTGCGGCCACGGCGGACAGTGGCAGGTCGGTCTCCCGCAGCAGCTTCGCGGCGATGGGCATCCGCCACCAGGTCAGGTATGACATCGGCGAGCGGCCGACGAGGGCCGTGAAGCGCTGCGCGAAGACCGTGCGGGACAGCCCTGCCGCCGCGCCAAGATCCCGAACGGTCCATGGCGCGTGTGGGCTGGTGTGCATGGCCTGCAGCGCGGCGCTGATCGCCGGATCCGCGAGCGCCGCCGACCAGCCTGTCGACTGCTCGGAGAACCAGGCCCGCAGCATGTAGAGCAGCAGGAGATCCAGCAGTGCCGAGATGCTCGCCGTCGCGCCCACGCGAGGCTCGGCGAGCTCGCCGCCGAGCAGATCCACCGCGGCCCGGAGCCGTGGATGATGCCCGACCCGCGCGGGCAGGTGAATCACGTCGGGCAGATCCGCCAGCAGGGGATGCGGGCGGGACCGGTCGAGGACGTACGCCCCGCACAGCAGCTCCGTGACAGCCTCACCGGCACCGGGCGCGATCGCAGACGGGCTGTCGCCGGCCAGGTCCACGCCAGGCTTGCGGGAGGCCCGGAAATCGGTCAGCGGGCGGTCGGGATGGTCGGCGAGGGCGTGGCCGAACTCGCGGGGCAGCAGCACGATGTCGCCGGCCGACAACCACAGCGGGTCGGCGCCGGCGCGCAGCAACCAGCAGGTGCCGCGCAGCACGACATGGAACCCAGCGCCGCGGCCCGAGCGACTTCCTCGGTCACCTCGTGGGTGATGCCGCCGGCACGGTGGCAACGATGACAGTTGCTGCGTGGTACCGGGGCGGTGGCGTCAGCCGCGGCACCCTGCGCTCGTTCGACCCTGTCCGGATGCTCGTCGACGCGGTTCGCCACGAGGACGGTGCCTGGACGACCTGCGGTGACGCCAGCCATCAGGCCTGGCGTTTCTCGGACGCCGACGAGTCTGTTCCGGTAGCGAAGGCAGCCCTCCCGCCGGTGATCACCGTGCCACGGCACGTGGAGCTCGGGCGCCTGGAGTCCCTCCTGGGCAGCTCGTTCGACGCCCTCGCCGGTGGCGCACTCGATGACGCGGTCATCGACTCGCTGCCGGAGGGGCCCAGCGACGAGCAGCGCCGCCTCGGTCGATGGACGATCTCCGTGCAGGCCGTCTCACCGGTAGGTGTGACCACCAGCGGCGAGGTCGGCGGCACGGACACGTACGGGACGACCGCGATGATCGCCGTGGAGGCGGCCCGGCGGCTGGTGGTGGACGGTGCCCCGGCGGGCGTCCTGGCGCCGTCCCAGGCGTTCGACCCGGCGTCGTTCCTGGGATTCCTCGCCGACCACGGCGTCCGCTGGCGGATCAGCCGGGGCTGAGCGGCCGCGCCGCCGTCACCAGTCCCAGTGGGGGACCTCCCGGATGGGGTGCAGCTCGTCGTCGGTGGTGGCCCACGAGTTCTGCTGGGCGACCTGGGCGCCGAACTCGACGTGTTCGCGCACCGCCGGCGGAACCGTTCGTCGTCGGGAAGGCCAGCTGGTCCCGGCGTCGGTCGCCCACGCGCAGCGCTGGCCCGGCCTGGCATTCGTCGAGGTCAGCGACATTGCGGGCTCGGACATCGCGCTCGCCTGGGACGCCGGCTCGGTGCCGGTGCCCGTGCGTGCCTTCCTCGCCCTCGCCGCCGACCTCGACGCCACCGAACCGCCTGGACCCGCCGAGACCGTTATGCGACCGGGGTGAACGAGGTGACGCAGGAGCCGTGCAGCGAGCCCGACGTCACGGTGACCACGATGTTCACCTGGAAGCCGATCGTGGCGTGGCTGATGCGCCAGTACAGGTACTTGTTTCCGCGGGTGCTGGCGATACCGTTCTTCGCGGTGTGGGTCGTCTTGTAGTAAGCGATTCCGCTGATGCGGGCGGACGGTGCCGTGGAAACGTAGACCGGGACGGTCTGGTTCTGGTGCGGATGGACGACGGTCGCGGTCGCCCGGCACGGAATCGCCGGTGCGGCGGCCTGGACCGCGCCCACGGGCGCGAAGAGCACGCTGATAACGACAAGAATGGCGGCGCCGGCCATGCCGATGGCAGCCCTGATCCTCATTCTGCATCCCCCTGTGCTGACGAGATATCAAGCCTGCCGAACTATACCGGGAGTATTGCACTGACATTTCTTGTTGGGAATCCGTTGCTGCATCCCTGTCGCCGGGCGGGGAATTTTGGTGACAGGTGGCGTCAGGGCGTGGAGTATCGGAACACCGTGGTGGGCAGGATCAGATAACCCACCAGGTCCCGGGCGAGGATGAAGCCGCTGTGGCTGCCCCACAGCGACATGACCCTCACCTGCCGGTAGTCCGCCGGGTTCGCGGTCGACGCCACCATCACGTGGTGCACGGGCAAGCCCAGGTGTGGGATGGATCTCGGCCCGCACTACGGCGGGTGTGATGCGGGGGCCGGCCGCGTGCTGCGCATTGATCGCGCCGATCGAGTTCACGACGAAGGCCGGTGCCGGTGCCGGTGCCGGTGCCGGTGCCGGTGCTGCGGGTTACGGCTGGGTCAGGTCCACCGTCAGCGGGAAGGGGACGGCTACTGCTCCGGCGTGAAGACGCGGTCGGTGGTCTCGGAGCCGGGCGACACCACCTCGCCGACCAGCAGGACATGCTCCGGGCGCATCGGCGCCGCGCCCACCGCGTCCGCCCGGTACACGACGATGTCGGGTCGGCGGACGGTGAGCGGCACGTCATGCAGGCGCACGTCGAAGTCCAGGTCGGCGAACCACTCCGGCGCGCCAGCGCCATCAACGCAGGTCAGTGGCGTTGATGAACGGACGACACGTGGTGGCGAACGGTCCCACTCCCGTGGCCGGAGGAGCCGCCGGCGTGACCGGAGCCACCACCGCTGTGGCCCGCGACCAGGAAGACGACGACCGCTATCACGATCAGCGCCGTGATCACCGCGAGGGCGATCTTCACCCTGCTCCACGGCCGCTCGCCGTGCACCTCGCCGGTCCGGCCGTTGACCAGGATCTGCCAGGTCTTCCCGGCGTAGACGTACGAGGCGATCCACACCGGGAGCAGCATCAGCTTGAAGGTGACGTCGTTGTACCGGGTATCGACTGCGTGCACCTGCTGCTCGTCGCCGCCGATGTCCCGGCGGGCGTCCTCGGCGATGACCGGGGCCATCCGCTTCTTCGCCTCGGCGAGGCCGGCCTCCGGCTCGACGTCGTAGCGCAGCGCGAAGTGCCCGGCCAGGAACTCCGGCTGGTACGGCGCCGACGCCTGCAACGGCCACGGCGCGAGGTCGTCGACCGTCTTCCCCGGCAGCACTCCGGTGGCGGGCACGAGCACGTCGTCGAAGTCGCGCCCGACCGTGCCGTGCGCCGGATGCCACGCGGTGCGCTGCACCTGGCGGGTCTGCTGGTTGCCGTCGCCGTCGGTGTAGTTCTCGGTGACCCAGTAGTGGTCGCCGCGCTGGCCGCGGTAGTCGGACACCGTCCGGGCGTCGTAAGTCCAGTGCGGCAGGTAGGTGCTCTTCATCGACTCGGTCTCGGTGACCTTCTTCAGCGCTGAGGGCGCGAACCACCGCGACGAGGTCCACGAGCGCACCGCCGTACGCACCGCGGGCCGGTCGAGCTCGAACGGCAGCACGCCCTCCGGCACGATCTGCCCCGAGGCCGCCGCGTCGATCACCAGCGGCGCGGCACAGAACTGGCAGACGCTCGCCGTCTCGTTGGTCTCGGTCCGTGCCGCGCAGCGCTGGCAGACGAAGACGTACGACCCGATGCTGCCGACCGGCTTGCGGGGCAGCGTCCCGAGCTCCGCGATCGGGATCTCGCGGATCTGCCGGTCGACGGCCGCGATCTCCTGGCGGAACCCGCAGTACGGGCACTGCATGGCGGCCGCGCCCGGCGCGAACTCCAGGCGCGCGCCGCAGCCGCCGCACGGGTACGTCGTCGCGCCGACCGGAGCCTGCTGGGCCGACTGGTCCGTCATCGGTGTTTCCCCCACGATCGCGTCTGTCGGTCCCGTCAGCCCTGCGGCGGCAGCGGCGGCGGGACGTTCGCGAGCAGCGGCGCGACCTCCGCCACCTGGCCCGCGGGCGTCCACTGCGCCATGCCGGCCCTCCAGACCAGCGTGTCGTGGCGGACGTCGCCGCCGGCGACCCGCTGCGCGAGCTGGTTGCGGTCGAACGGCCCGAGCTGCTGACCGTTGACGCCGACGAACCACTGCTCCGCGGTCGGCAGCGGCGGCGGGCCGGCCGGCGCCGGACCCTGCGGCGCGGGCTGCTGCTGGGGCTGCCCGTACTGCTGCTGGGGTTGGCCATACTGCTGGGGCTGGCCGTACGACTGCCCGGTGACGCCCGCGGCGCGCTGGCCGAGTGCCATGCCGAGGCCGATGCCCAGGCCCTCGCCGGCCCCGCCCTGGTTGTGCGCGGCCGCCTCGATGGCCTGCGCGGTCTGGAACTGGGTGTACTGGTCGAGGTTGCCGACGATGCCCATCTGGCTGCGCCGGTCGATCGCCGCCTCGACCTCGGGCGGCAGCGAGATGTTCTCGATGACGAACTTCGGGATCGACAGGCCGACCGGCGCCAGCTCCTTGCTGAGCGCGGAGGCCAGGGCGGCGCCGATCGTGTCCTGCTGGGTCGCCAGGTCCAGCATCGGCACCCCGGACGTGGCGAGCGCGTTGCCGAGGCGCCCGACGATGACCTGGCGCAGGTACTCGGAGACCTCGTCGGTGCGGAACTGCGGGTCCGTCCCGGCGAGCTCGCGCAGCAGCGCGGGCGGGTCGATCACCCGCAGCGAGTAGGCGCCGAACGCGCGGAGCCGGACCATGCCGAACTCCTTGTCCCGGACGATGACCGGGTTCTGCGTGCCCCACTTCAGGTCGGTGAACTGCCGGGTGTTGACGAAGTACACCTCGGCCTTGAACGGCGAGTCGAAGCCGTACTTCCAGCCCTTGAGCGTGGACAGGATCGGCATGTTCTGCGTCTTGAGGGTGTACATGCCGGGCCGGTAGGAGTCGGCGACCTGGCCCTCGTTGACGAAGACGGCCGCCTGGGACTCGCGGACGGTGAGCTTCGCGCCCATCTTGATCTCGTTGTCGTGGCGCGGGAACCGCCAGACGATCGTGTCGCGGCTGTCGTCGGTCCACTCGATGATGTCGATGAACTCGCCACGGATCGCGTCCATGAAGCCCATGCGTACTGCCGCCTCCCAGCCGTCCCCGCCGCTGCGCGGGCACCACGATGCCGCAGGCTCGGACGCCGGCCGCGACCGTGCCCCCCGCTCCTGCCCGGACGGCACCATATCCCGCCGATCGCACCGTTCGACGCACTCGTCGCCCTCCCGACGCCCGGCTCCCGGCCCCCGACGCCCGGCTCCCGGCAGCCGACAGGCCGATGCCCGCCCGGCCAGTGGCTGTCGTCAGAGCTGGAGCACCCGCATGGATCGGGTCCCGCGGCTCGTCGTGATCGACGCGGCCGCCGCCATCACGTTCTACCGGGACGCCCTCGGAGCCGTGGAGAAGGAGCGGCACCTCGACGACGAGGGACGGATCGTGGATGCCGAGCTGACGATCGGTGAGGCCCGGATCGCCGTCCGAGACGAGGGGTATGGCGACCCGGCGCCCCCGACTCTCGGCGGGACGCCGGTCATCCTGGCGGTCGAGGTCGACGACCCGGACGCCGTCGCCGCCGCGATGCTCGACCGCGGCGCGACCGTCATCCACCCTCTCACCGACCACCCCTACGGCCGGTCCGGACGACTCGCCGACCCTCACGGCCACCAGTGGATGCTGCTGCGCCGGCCGACGCCTGACTCGTCACGTCCACCGCGCGAGAGCTGACTCGGTACGCGACCAGCGCCGGGCCGTGGTCAGGGACGGAACGCGTCGATGCTGGGGAGGGCGACGCCGTGCGGGTCGAACATGGCCAGGTTCGTCGCTGGCGGCAGTTCGCCGGGCTTCGGCGGAACGGTGAGCCAGCCGGGTTCCCAGGCGAGGAATCCCAGACCCCGGTTGCCGGGTACCTCGCGCAGGATCTGCCGCAGCTGGCGGAAATACGCTGCCTGACCCGCTGGCGTCGCTGGTAGTGACGTCCTGTCCGGTAGCTGGTTCGGAGAGGTGACCCAGTCGCCCGGCTTCGCGCCGGCCAGAGTCCACGGATAGGCGGTCTCGACAATCAGGATGTCCCGATGATACCGCGTGGCCAGAACGGTGATATTCCCTCGCAGGCCCGCGAGCGATCCGTTCCAGAACGGGTAGTAGCTCAGGCCGATGATGTCGAACGACGTGACGCCGGCCTGGATGAGGCTGTCGAAGAAATACCGGGAGCGCCCGAGATCGCCGCCGCTGTCGATGTGCAGGACCACCGGAAGGTGCCGGTGCGGCGCGCCGGCCCGGGCTCCCTCGATCGCGCTGTTCACCAGTGCGGCGAGATTCGACCATTCCGCCGGCGTCCCGTCGCGGACCGAACCCAGTGGCCACAGGAGACCATTGGTGATTTCGTTGCCAATCTGAATCATGTCGATAGGTGTGCCCTGCGCCGCGAGTCTCGCGACCAGATCGCGGGTGTAAGTTCGGATCGTCGAGCGCATGACCGCGAGGTCAGCACCGCGCCAGGATGCCGGCGGATCCTGCGCGTGCGGATCCGCCCAGAAATCGGAGTACTGGGGCGCCAGCAGGATCTTCAGGCCCGCGTCCCTGGCGCGCCGGGCCAGCGTCAGCACCGATTGTTCGTCGCTGTACCCTGCGGGTGGATTCACCCAGACCCGCAGCCGCACATAGTTCCCGCCGTGGGCCGCGAGAATCCGCTCGACGGGAAGGCGCTGGCCGCCGGCGGACAGGACCGTGCCCGCGGCCTCCTCCTGGAGCGCGAACGAGACGTCCGCGCCGCGGACGCGCAGCGACCCGGCCGCGTTCCCGGTGGGCCGCTGCGCGATCAGGACGAGCACCGCCACCAGCACCAGGGCGACCGCGGCGGCCGCCAGGTGGATCAGCCGCACAGCTTCGCCCCCTGCCGGTGTCCGCTTCCTGCTCCCGGCCGAGCGTCCCGAACGCGGGAACATCACGATACCGCTCCCGGTAGCTGCACAGGCGCAGGAATGTGGCCGAAGGCGGCGACGCGATCACGCGGCTTGTGATCATGTCCGTTTAATCAGCTTGAAGTCGACCGAACTAACTATGCTGCCCGGAGTCGTCCGCCAGCGGCCCTTCGCCCACATGTTGTCAGTCAGTAGGCGATGTCATAGTCTAGCCGCCTGTGCGAGGCTGGCCGGAACCGCGCCGCGGCTCCTGGCCGGGTACCTGGGTGGGGGGCGGGTCGTGCAACGCATCGATCGATCGGCGTTTTTGTCGTGCCGCCACTGACGGTTGGCGGCGTGTCCGTCATTCGCTGAGGCGCCCGGCGGCCAGCGGCCCCGGTTGCGTGCCATCGCCTGATCTCAGGAGCTTCCGCGCGTGGGGGTGTGCGGTTATCAGTCACCGGCTAGGTGTTCCGGCCTGCCCGCAGGTGGGCGTCGATCATGGGGGAGAGGGAATGGTGCACAGTCCGCCGCGGGGGGACGCGCTGCCGGCCAGCCCGGTCGCGGGTGTGGGGCAGCTGACCGTTCCGCTGCAGTACCGCCACCCGGGCGCGGACCGTCCCGCGGCGACCGGAGGCCGGTCCGAGATCCGGGTCCGGGCGGCGTCCGTGATGAGTCGGCGTCAGCGATGGCAGTTCCGGATCGTCCTGGCCGGATGGTTCGCCGCCTGCATCTTCTTCTGGAGCTGGTGGCTGGCGGCCGACAACGTGGGCTCGCTCCCGCTGTTCGTGCTGCTGTCGATCTCTCTCTTCTACGTCGGCACGTTCCTGTCCACCATGTACCTGCTATTTGTGGGGAACATGCGGCGGCCGGTCCCGGTGCCGGTGTGGCAGGCGGAGGAGGCGGCGCCGATCGGCCGGGTGGCCGTTCTCAGTCTGACGGTGCCCGGCTCCGAGTCCCTGGAGATCGTCCGGCGCCAGCTGATCGCGATGAGTCGCATCCGGTATCCCCACGACAGCTGGATACTCGTCGACAAGGTCCACTCGCCGGAGATCCAGGATCTCGCTCGCGCGGTGGGTGTCAAGTACTTCTCCCGGCACGACGAGTCGCGCTGGGGGAAATCCGGAGTATCGGCCTGGAACCGGCCTTTTCCGCCGTTTCAGCGCAAGACGAAGGCCGGTAACGTCAACAGCTGGCTCGATGCTCACGGGCATCGGTACACGCACTTCACCCAGCTCGACATCGACCACATCCCGAACCCCGACTACCTGGACCAGGTCCTCGGCTACTTCGCCGATGCAAAGGTGAAGTGGGTGCAGGCGCCCAGCGTCTACGGCAACTTCGAGTACTGGACCGCCCGCGGCGCCGCGGAGCAGGAACTGGGTCTGCAGGGGCCGCTCCAGATGGGTTTCTACGGCTTCTCCCGGACGCCGTTCATCATCGGCAGTCACTGCACCTACGACGCGGCGGCGATCCGGGAGATCGGCGGTTTCCAGCCGACCCGGGCCGAGGACCATCTCGACACCGTCCATCTCGCCGCGCGCGGATATCAGGGTGTCTTCGTCCCCGACGTCATCGCGGTGGGCGACGGGCCCGAGACGTTCGAGACGTATCTGTCGCAGCAGTTCGCCTGGGCCTATTCGATGATCGAGGTGCTGCTGCGCCACACACCACGCCTGCTGCGGCGTTATCGGCCACGCCAGGCGATGCAGTTCCTCTTCGCGCAGACCTGGTACACCTTCTGGTCGCTGTCCATGCTGACCCTGTTCGTTCTGCCGCTCGCCGCGCTGGTCCTGGACTGGCGTATCGCGCGGGTCGACTATGTGGAGTTCCTCGCCCACAGTGCGCCCGTGACCGTCGCCGCGGCGCTGATCTGGCTGTGGAGCCGGCCGTGGCACGTCCCTGCCGGCGTGCACCTGACCTGGCGAGGAGTCGTGCTGCACGCCGCCCGCTGGGTGGTGGTCCTCTCCGCGCTTGTCCAGGTCGTGCTGCGGGTCAAGAAGCCGTACATGATCACGAAGAAGGGTGTGGACGGGGACGGTGCCCCGATGTCCCTGCGGCTGGTGGCGCCCTACATCGCCATGGTGGTGCTGCCGCTCGCGGCCTGCTGGTACCACCTCGCCAGGTACGACGGTGGCCCGACGGCCGGCTACCTGCTGTTCGCCCTGCAGGACGCGCTGGTCTTCCTGCTGGTCCTCGCCTTCGTCCTGGCGCAGGAGATCCGGACCGCGGCGGCCGGCGAGCCGCGCCTGTCCACCCGGCTGCGCCGCCAGGCCCGGCCCCTGACGATGACAATCTCGCTCGGAACGGCGCTGCTGGTCACCGCGGTGGCCAGCGGGCCGGCCGTGTGGACGGCGATATCGTCGGTACGGGGTGGATGAGGGCCAGGTGCCCGCCCCTCTCAGTTCGTCGGGCAGGCCCGGTGGAGCACGTCACGCCGCCACGCCGGGCGTCAGGGGGTAACTGAGGTCGTCGGGACGTGGGGGACGGCGGCGGCGGGATCGAATCCCGCGAACGCCAGACCGATGACGAAGCCGGCGACCTCCTCCAGCTGCCGCGCTCGGCGTAGCGGTCCGAGAACCGCTGGCACGCCACCGAGATCCCGCACGAGTTCCCCGACGACCCGCAGCGCCGCGGCGTCGTCCCCGCAGATAGCCACCGTCGGCGCCGGATTGCCGCTGCCTCCGTCTCCGTCTCCGCTGACGCTGTCGCTGCCATCGGCCTCGCCGTTGCCGTTGTTCGGCCGGGAAGGGCGGGTCCACTGGTCGGCGGCGAAGAGGTGGAACGCCTTTACAACGTGCGCGCCGGGGGCACGTCCGGCGATCACTTCGGCCGCGGAGGCGCCCTGCTCGGTCAGCAGCGTGCCGACGCCGTGCTCGACCGCGTTGGTCGGTTCGATCAGCGGTGTGCCCGCAAGCGTGCCGTCCGCCGCTCCGGCACTGCGCAGGATGTCCTTGACACCGGACCACGACACGGCGAGGAGTACCGCGTCGTGTCCGGTGGCGGCCTGCCGGGGTGTGTCGGCGCGCGCCGCCCGGCCGAGTCGCTCGGCGAGCGCCTCCGCCCTGGCTCGGGATCGTCCGCCGATCACCAGCTCGTGCCCAGCGCGTGCCCAGCCCTGCCCGAGCCCCTCCGCCAACGTTCCCGTGCCCAGGATTCCGATCCGCATGGTTGCCCCTTCTGCTCGTCGATCGTCTGCGTCAACGACTGTAGGCAGGGGGTTACGCACCAGTCGGTGCGCGCGGGATCGGCGAGGATGGTGCGAATGACCGATCACGAGGTGCCCTGCGTGGAGCTGGTCGCGGACTGCCGGCTGCGAGCCGCGACGGAGCTGTTCGCCCACACCTGGGATCCGGTCGTGCTCGCGGCGCTGCGTTCCGGCCCGCGTCGGCGCCGTGAGCTGCGGGTGGCAATCGGCGGCCTGAGCGACAAGGTTCTCACCGAGGCGCTGCACCGCCTTGGCGGCCACGGCCTGGTCGTCCGCCGGGTCCTGGCGCGGGCCCCGCGGGGGGTCGAGTATTCGCTGAGCCCGCTTGGACAGAGCCTGGTGGACGGACCGATGGCCGCGCTCGGCGCCTGGATCACCGAGCACGGCGACGATCTGCTCCGCGCACAGGAGGCGGCAGTGATCCCAGCAGCGCGAGGGTTCGGATCCGTTCCTCGGCCGTAGCGATGCCGGACAGGTTGGCGACGAAGTGGGTGACGCCCCCGTCGGCGAGGCGCCTGCCATCGCCGCCGCCTCGGACCGGCGGCGTCGGCGATGGCTGGACTGTCGATCGTCCCCCCGAGGCGCGATCGAAAGTCGGCAGGTAGTTACCTGTTCCGGGACCCGTTCCGGCTCTTCGCGAGTTCGTACTGCGCGGCCCGAAGCCTTTCCATGTCGGCGACGTCCCGGCGCTCGTCAGTGAACCTTGAAAGCGTGAAAAGAAAGATGGTCCCGAGGGCGAGTGCGAGTGATGTCGCGAGCAGTACTACGAGAAGCTGGGTCATCTTGACTCCTCTCTTCCGCTCCTTCTGCTCTGGTGGTACCCCCGTGGTAGGGGTCTGCCTCGTGCCGTACAGTTCTCAGCGTCGCCCATGGCGCGATGATCGGCAAGCGGAGATTGATCGGATGTGCCGGTGAAGAAAGGGGGGAGGGAATGGTCCGGAGCGAAGTGGGAACGAACGGTGAAGAAATCCGGAAGTCCGTCGTCGCGGAGCTGACACAGTTGCGTAGAGGGCGCGGGCTGTCACTGGCCGCGCTGGCGCAGCGGTCGACGCTGCTCGTCGCGCTCCAGGACTGGAACCGGGCTCTCGGTCGGCCCGACTCGGTGACCGCGGCGCTCGATCTGCTGCGGGAGCTGCTGGTGGAGCTGGGCTCCGGCACGAAGGCGCGTTCGCTGCGCAACGCCTTCGCGGTGCCCGAACCGGCCGGGAAGGTGGCGGGCGCCGCGCGCTGGCCCGGCCGTGACCCGGGCTACCTGACGGCGCGCCGCCGCCGGCTCGCCGAGGCGCTGAAACTTCATCCGGACACGATCGAGAACTACGAGAACGAGGTCATCGACGAGCTCGCGTTGAAAATCCTCGAGGGTCCGGCGGACGCGCGCCCGGCGGGCGAGGCGCCGGCCGCCGCACCCGGTATCACCGTGTTCGTCGGAGGCACCTTCGTCGACCTCGTCGGGCATCGGCGAGCCGTGGCGGACGCGATCGGCCGAAGCATGACCGACTACGGCTTGGAGGTGACGACCGTCGGTGCCCGTCTCGCGGAGCCCGAGGAGCCGGCCACGGCGGCGGTCGACGCCTGCGCGGTGTTCATCGGCATCTTCGGGCATGGGTTCGGTGTGCTCTCCCCGTATCCGACCCGGTCCGTCGCGATGGCCGAGTACGACTACGCCCGGGCCACGGGCAAGCGCGTCCTCGTCTACCTCGCGGACGAGAGCCTGCCCGTGCCGCACGATATGGTTCCCGCCGACGACCTCCGTGAACTGCAGGCGGATTTCCGCGACGAGCTGCTCCGCCGGCATCCGGCCCGGTTGTTCACCAGCCCGGCGGACCTCGCGTCCCGGGTCACCGTCGACCTCGCCCGCCTGGTGGGAGAGATGCACGCCCCGGTGCAGGGCTACGCCGTTTTCGGGTCGGGTCTCGAGGGCGTGCGTGACCTGGTGGACACCGGAAACCCGTCCTCCCGCGCGCAGGTGCAGGGCTTTCTGGGCTTCCTCGCCGAGTCGTTCCAGCCACTGTTCACCATCGACCGGTCGTCCTACGGCACGCACCCGCTGCTGCGCGAGACCGGGAAACGGCTGAGCGACCTGCTCCCGGAGGTCAGTCTTTCCGCCGAGGACGGTGTGATCAGTCGGACCGGCGTCCGGCATGTCATCCTGCGGACGGAGACGGTCGTCCAGCTCCTTCGCCTGCTCCTCCCGGACCGGGTGGACCTGCTGGAGAACTCCGCGCAGAAGATCGGCGCCGGCGCGGCGCGTGACCTGGTCGAGTTCGTACTGCGTGGGGGCCGGTTCGTGCCGAGCAGCCCGAAGGCGTTCGTGGCGCTGTGGAACTACTGGGACCGCACCGGTGGCTGGGGCACGTACACCCTGGACAGCGTCACCGACGACTCGTGGAAGATCACGGTCGGCCGGAGCTTCCTGCGCGTCGGCGACCCGGGCGAGACGCTCGCACTCGGGGCGTTCTGGCGCGGTTACATCAAGGGTTTTCTGAACGAGGCGCTGCCACAGATCTCGGCGCTCATGCTGAACCTGCCGGAACGGCAGCGGGCTGCCGAACTCACCATGCCGGCCTCGGCGCATGCCAGCTCCGTGAAGTACGAAGTCTCCGAAGAAGGCGACGACTCCTTTTTCGTGACCTTCGACCGGGGGCCTTACTTCGCCGCGTCCCGGGCGCTCATCGTGAGCAGCTACCACCGGGACCAGAACAATCACGTCGATGCCGTGATCTTCGCCCGGGAGGCGTTCCACTCGGGCCGCCTCGCCGGTCCGGAGGAGTTCCGTGAAATGGTGCGCGGCTTACGGCTTGACGAGAGATATCCTGCTGCGATCGCGGCTCTGGAGACCTTCGCAACTCCACACAACGACGTGGATCTTGCTGCGGACTGCTTCTTTGTGGCGAATCTCATCATCCAGAAACTACGTCAATATCGAGAAGAGAAGTCATGAGCAAGCTTGTCGTCAGTCTTGCTGACATAGACGAGAGATTTCTGCAGGAGAACCGGGTGATCTGCCTCTTCAGTGGCGGGCTCGACGGCACCTACCTGCTTCACCATATTGCGTCCGTGCTGCCTTCGGCCCGGGTCCTCGCGCTCACCATCGAGCTGGGGGGCGGTGACGGGGTGCGGGCGGAGCGGGTGTGCAGAGAGCTGGGAATCGAGCACGAGGTACTCAACCTGACGCGGGAGTTCCTCGCGGACTATGCGTTCCCGGCGATCGCCGCCCAGGCCGTCTACCTCGGCACCCATCCGATCTCGGCGTCGCTGACCCGTCCCCTGATGGCGCAGGCGGCCGCCGCTGTGGCCCGTGAGAGGGAGTACGACGCGGTGCTCCACACCGCGGATGGCACGCAGAACAGTCTACGGCGCTTCAACCAGACCTTCGCAGCGCTGAAGTTCGCGGGCAGCTACGGCTCTCCGTTCGTCGTCGATGCCCCGTCCCGGGAGAAGAAGCTCCTCAAGCTTGCCGATGCCGGCTTGGCCGGCGTGGTGGTGCGGGCACGGCCCGAATCCGTTCTCTACAGCACTGATGTGAACCTGTGGTGTAGGGAGTTCGAGGCGGCGGGACTCGACGACCCGGAGCAGATCGACGTTCCCGACTCGCTCTATGAATGGACCGTGCCAACGGATCCGCAGCCGATCGTGGTGGAGGTCGGCTTCGAGCGGGGGGTGCCCGTCGCTCTCGACGGCCGCCCGTGCGAGCCCGACGTCCTGGTCCGTGAGTTGAACGCGTGTGTCGGCGCCCGTGGTATCGGCCGCTATATCGGCCTCGAGGAGATCGCGAGCGGGCGGAAGGTCCAGGAGGTGCGGGAGATGCCGGCCGCCCACCTTCTCCTCGACGCCTACCGACGGCTCGAGCAGTCGAGCGTGAACGCGGCGACGATGCGGGAGAAGGTTCACCTGGAGCAGGTCTGGGTGCATGAGGCGGTCGAGGGCCGCTGGCTTGGCCCGCTGCGCGAAGCCGCGCAGGCGTTCATCTCCTCGGTCGCCCAGGCGGTCTCTGGGCGGGTGCGCTACAAGGTGTCCGCCGCCGGCCTCACTCCACGCGCCGTGATCGCGCAGGAACCGCTCTACGTGCGGGACAGGGTGGAGATCCCGGAACCCTGACCGTCCGAGGCGCCGGCCGATCGCCGTCTGACGGCGATCGGCCGGCGCCTCCTCGGGGTTTGGCGCAGGTGCACCGGTCAGATCGTGACCCGGCGCAGGGTGGTGAAGCCACCGGCCGCGAGGACGATCGTCAGTGCCGCGAGTAGTCCGGTGAGCCCGATCGCCGACAGCGTGGTGAAGAAGTGGCCGACATCGGACCAGGTGTGGGTCCAGGTCGCGGCGACAGTCGCCGCCAGCACCGCGGTGGTCTGCCCGGCCGCGAAGGCGATCAGGCCGAGAAGGCCCCAGCGCCGATGGACCAGCCCCCACCAGCCTCCGTACACGTATAGCAGGGTCAGCGCGACGGCAGAGGTCAGCCAGGCCTCGTACCAGGGGCCGGCGAGGATGTACGGCACCTGGAACATGCGCATCGACAGGCCCCAGCCGCCGGTCGCGCTCTCGAGTGCCCGAAGCGCGGTCAGAACAGTGCCGGTGACGACCGCGAAGCCGACCGCGAGGAATGCCGTCCCCTGGTAGTACGTGCGCCGGGACAGACCCAGCGTCAGCCCGAACGCCAGGCCCTTGGTGACGCTCTGGAGCCCGATCACGAACGTGGCCACATAGATCGCAGACAGGCCGCCGACCCAGTGGTTCTCGCTGTGATCGGTCGGCAGCAACCCGATGATCGCAATGTCGACGGCGAAGGCGAACAGCAGCGCCGACCAGGGCGCGAAGCAGTAGGCCACCCGGTCGAGCAGGAGGTAGCGCGCCACCGCGACCAGGGTGCCCAGGGGGCCGGCGGGTCTCGCGGAGCTGACGAAGCCTGTGGAGTCGGTGGAGTCGGTGCTCCGAATCGCGGTGTTCATGCCGGTGACCTCTTCGTTCGCTCGCCGGCGGCTCCGGCTCCGGTGCTCGTTCCGGTGCTGGCGCCGGTGGTGGAGTGGACGACGACCTGCTGCAGTGACAGCGGGGTGAGGGTGAGGTGCAGCGTCCTGGCCCAGACCCGGTCGCTCTCGGTTAGTGGGCTGCCGATCAGGATCGACGTGTGGGAGCCGAGCGTGCGGCGATTCCAGGTCAGCCGGCCGGCGGCGAACGACTCCACCGCCGCCGCCGCGCCGCTGACGGCCGTCGCGGTGCCGCGCACGGTGTCGGCGTCGGCGTCGAGCGCGATCCGGCCGCGGTCGATCATCACCACTCGTTCCAGCAGGTCGGCGACCTCGTCGATCAGATGGGTGGACAGCAGGATCGTCCGCGGGTGCTCGGCGTAGTCGGCGAGCAGGTGGTCGTAGAAGGTCTGGCGGGCGACCGCGTCCAGTCCGGCGTAGGGCTCGTCGAACAGGGTGACCTCCGCCCGGGCCGCGAGGCCGACCACGATCCCGACGGCGGAGCGCATGCCGCGGGAGAGTTTCTTGACCGCCCGGCAGGCAGGCAGGTCGAACGCGCCGAGCAGGGTGTCGGCCACCTCGGCGCTCCAGTTCGGGTAGAACCAGGACGCCGCCCGCAGGACGTGCCCGACTCTGATGTCCGGGTAGGTCTGGTCCTCGCGGACGAACACCATCCGCCGCAGCACCGCGTCGTTCTCGATCGGAGTGGCGCCCAGTACCCGCACCTCGCCGCTGGAGGGAAACTCCTGGGCGGCGAGGATCCGCAGGAAGGTCGTCTTGCCGGCGCCATTGCGCCCCAGCAGGCCGGTGATGGTCGCGCCCTCGATATCGACGGTGACGTCGTCGAGAGCGAGGTGGCCTCGGTAGCGGCGAGTGAGGCCGCGCACCGAGATGGTCGGCGTCATACGGTGATGTCCCCTCTGGCCGAGTTCGGCTGGGGTTCATCGGCGACGGCGGGACGGACCTCGCTCACGTCAACGACCTCGCCCGCCTCGCGGACCAGCGTGAGCAGTGCCTCGGTGTTGATGCCGAGGCGGGTCGCCTCCGCGATGAGCGGCACCACGTACCGCTGCGCGAACGCTGTGCGGCGACGCTCCAGCAGGCGTTCGCGCGCGCCGGAGGCGACGAACATGCCGACGCCGCGGCGTTTCTCCAGCAGCCCATCGTCGGTCAGCACGTTGAGTCCCTTCGCCGCGGTGGCCGGGTTGATCCGATAGAAGGCCGCGAGCTCGTTGCTCGACGGAGCCCTGCCGCCCTCGGCGAGCGCGCCGTCCGCGATCTCGTCGGCGAGCCGCTCGGCGATCTGGACGAAGATCGGGCTGCTGTCATCGAGCACCTGCGCGTCCCTTCCCGGTCGGCCCTGCCCAGGCTCCCCTTGGTTGGTTCATTACTTGGCTAATGTACTGACGGACGTGGCGATGTCAACAGTGCCGCGGGAGGGTCACCGTGGCGGGCCTAGGCTGGACGGGTGCGCCCGACGGTCACCGTTCTCGACGACTACCAGCGTGTCGCCCTCGCCAGCGCGGACTGGTCGGCGGTCCAGGCCGCGTTCGACGTCCAGGTCCTCACCGAGCACATCGACGATGCCGACGAGCTGGTGGCGCGGCTGGAGACGTCCGAGGTGGTCGTCGCCATGCGGGAGCGCACCCCGTTCCGGGCTTCGACCCTGGCCCGGCTGCCCCGGCTGCGGCTGCTCGTCACCACCGGGATGGCGAACGCCTCGATCGACCTCGACGCCGCCCGCGCGCAGGGGGTCACGGTCGTGGGCACCGGCGGCTCCGGCAGCTCGATGCCCGAGATCACCATCGGGATGATGATCGCGCTGGCCCGCGGCTTCGTGCCGGAGGACCGGGCGGTGCGCACCGGCGGCTGGCAGCACACGATCGGTCCGGGCCTGGCCGGGCACACCCTCGGGCTCGTCGGCCTCGGCCGGCTCGGCGCCCTCATTGTGCCGCTGGCCAGGGCGTTCGCGATGGGTGTGATCGCCTGGAGCCCGCACCTGACGCCGGCGCGGGCGGCCGAGGTCGGCGGCGTGCGGGCGGTCGGCAAGCGGGAGCTGTTCGCCACCGCGGACTACGTCAGCGTGCACATGGCACTGGCGCCCGCCACCCGGGACCTCGTCGGCGCTGCCGAGTTCGCGCTGATGAAGCCGACGGCGTACCTGGTGAACACCTCCCGTGGGCCGATCGTCACCGAGTCGGCGCTGCTCGACGCGCTGCGCTCGGGCCGCATCGCCGGCGCCGCCCTGGACGTCTACGACAGCGAGCCGCTACCCGCCGACCACCCGCTGCGCACCACGCCGAACACTCTGCTCCTGCCGCACATCGGCTACGTCACCACCGACGCCTACCGGATCTTCTACCGCGACGCCGTCGAGGACATCCTCGCCTGGCACGCCGGCACCCCCGTCCGCCTGCTTTAACGGCGGGCGGCCCAGGCAACCCCACCCGGCGTCTGGCCTCGTCAGGGTCGTACCTCCCGGCTCCAGGCGGCGAGACCCGCGAGGAACCCCGCCCGGTCGGCGGCCGACAGCGTGTCGAGGGCGCGCAGCAGCGGGGCCGCGCGGGTGGCGACGAAGGTCTCGACCGGCGGGCGGAACTCCTCGCGCAGCGAGACCAGCGTGCGGCGCCGGTTGGCCGGGTCCTCGGCGCGCTCGAGGAGACCGGCCGCGCTCAGCCTGCCGACGAGCTCACTCGCCGTCGACAGTGACACCCCCAGCCGGGCGGCGAGTTCCGTGACGCTGAGGCGCTGGCCGCCGATCAGCTGGGGCAGGACCGAGCCGTGCCGAGCGGTCAGCCCGTGCGTGTCGAAGGTCCGCCGCAGCGCCGGCGGCATCTCCGCCCGCGCGCGCTGGAAGTAGGCCGCCAGCAGCGGCACATGCAGGAGTACGTCGCGCTCCTGTGCCGTCGGCGACCGTGCCGGCGGTCGTGGTTGATCTGGCGCCTTCGTGTCGCCGTGGGTTCCCTGGTCCGATCGCACGCTACGATCGTAGAAGGTTTGGAAATCCAAACCGTTGGATGATCCGAAACGTAGACGGTCTCCCGACGGAGCCTCCTCGGTGGGGACGGAGCCCATGACGCACGCGAGCTATGGCGACGCGATGGCGGATGCCCTCGACCGCCTCGACGATCTCGGTTACGAGCGTGCCGGCCAGGCCGACCTGGCCAACCACGGCCCGATGGGGGCCGAGGTCCTGGCCGTCCTCGGTCACGGCGACGCGATCCCGGGCTGGGTGAAGGCCTACCGCGCCGCCATGCCCCACCACGAGCGGCCCGCGCGCCGCCATGACCTGGACCCGGCGGACGAGTCCTCCTGGCGGCCCGCCCTCGGCGCCATCAACCGGGCCGGGGACTGGGAGTACCTGTTCCAGCGCGAGCTGGTGGAGGCCCCCTGGCGGGAGGTGCTCATCCGTTGGTGGCCGCGGCTCCTGCCCGGCCTGCTGTCCCGGCTGACCCACGGGCTGATCCGCACCGCGCACGCCGTCCGAGGCGTCGGCGCCGCGGACGGCGTGCCGAGCCGCCAGCAGGTGACCGAGCTGGCCCGCGGTCTCGCTTACTGGGCCGCCCGCTACACCTCCCTGCCCGGCCAGCCCCGGCTTGGGGGACACCTCGACGTGGCCGCCGCCGTCGCCGCCGTGCCCCGGATGCCTCCCGATCCGGCCCGCACGGCGGGTGAGCTGCTGCGTGACCGCCTCGGCCAGCTGGACGCGCGGCCCTCCTATCACGACGCCCTGACCGCGCTGCGCGTCGAGCGGGCAGACGTGCTGCTCAGCGACCTGACCGCCGAGTTCGCGGGTCTGTGCCTCGTCCACACGGGCGGGTCGCCGGTGCCGCTGATCCACGCCGTCACCGCCCCGGCGGCCCTGCGGCTGGTCCTGCCCTACCTGCCGGCGGAACTGCACGAGCTATCCATCACCACCATGTGGCAGACTCACGCCGCGCTGCTGATGGTGTTCACCAGTGATGCCCCCGAGGAGCGGACCGCACGCGACCGAGCGTCCGCCGTTGACGTTCCCGGGCACGAGGAGCTCGTCCACCAGGCCGTCGAGCACGGCGACGAACATGTCCTGAAGTTCACCGAAGCCTGCCTGCGGGAGCATTCCCTGCGCCCCGATCCCCGCTACCTCGCGGCCGCCACGGCCGTGCGGGACCGGATATCGCGCTATCCCTCACGTCCCAGGGGATAACGACGCCTGCCTCGCCCGAGTAGCTGGCTGCCCCTCGTGTCTTGCCCGCTCGGCCCTACATGGCCGGTTGCAGCGCGCTGCCCGGGGCGAGCACACCGAGGCCGAGTAGCGCGCTCAGCTCGTCGGCGACCATCCAGACCGAGCTGATCCGGTCATCGATGATCGTCAGGATGTCGATGACGCGGATGGAGATGTCCTGGCCGGTCGCCGGCACCGGCCCGAGCGCGGTCGGCAGCGGGCCGACGTGCCGTCCGTGCAGTCTGAACCCGATGGCGAGGTACTCGGGTGTCTCCACCCGCTCGACCAGCTCGTGGCGCAGGCCCGCCAGCGCCGCGTGCAGCCCCCGCGCCCGTCCGATGAGGTCCGTGGCGCTCAGCAGGGTCCCGTTCACCGGAACCGGATCGGTGTACAGCTCGCGGAACGCCCGCACGGCCGACTCGTCGTCCTCGGGCAGGCCGTCGCTCCACAGCGACAGCAGTCGCGTGACCATGTCTGTCATGACGGCGAGTGTGCCGCGCCGGAGCGGTCCGCGGGGGGATCTGTCGGCTACCCGCCCACGTCGACCTGGCCAGAGTGCCGCGACCGGGCGCGCACATCAGCCTGGCTGTTCGGAGGCGACGCTCGGTCTCGACTACGCTTGGAGGAGATCAGTGCTTGGAGGAGATCAGTCCCTGAGGCCCAGGCCCGTATGCCGGGTTGACGGGCTCATGCCAGGTACCTGGCTTGGCGCCGCGCCGACCGGAGGAGCCGGCGATGACGACCTCGCTGCCGGAGGACAGCTGGCTGCTCTCGATCCGGCCCCAACCGGCCCCGGTGAGCGCCGCCGAGTACGAGGCACTGCCGGAGGAGATCGCGCGGGCGATCGAGATCGTCGACGGCTACGTCGTCTACTGTGAGGCGCCGACGCCGGATCATCAGACGGCTGGCCGGCGCCCGGCCAACATGCTGGAACGGCACGCGCGTGACGCGGTGGCGCGCGGCCACGGGTGCCTGACCGTCAACAGCGACGTCGACCTCCGGCTGAGGGACGTCCCGCTGCTGAACCGACGCCCGGACGTGATCCTCTACCGGTGCCTCGACAGGGAGCGTGGCGAGCGGCTGCGCGCGGAGCACGCCCTGCTCGTCGTCGAGATCGTCTCGCCCGGTTCGGAGACGGCGGACACCACCGACAAGCTGGGGGAGTACGCCCGGGCGGGCATCGCCCACTACTGGATCGGCCGCCTCGACAACGAGGGCGTGGCGACCATCGAGCGGTACGGGCTCGACCGGGCCGCCGCCCTCTACAAGCACCTCGGCACGTACCTGAAGGACGAACCGGGCCCACCACCCCAGGTCGGCAACCCGATTCCGATCACCATCGCCTGGAATGACCCGACCTTCTGACCGGTCAGGTCCGGGCGACGCGGCGCGGTGTTCACGTGATGAGCTCGATGGCGCAGCGAGGCCCGGCTGTCGCGGTGTACTTGGCGTCGCAGGTGAGCAGAACTGCGTCGATCTGCTCCGCCAGGGCGACGTAGCCGGCGTCGTAGGCGGTCATGTTCTGTCGCAGTTCCCAGATACGTTGGGCGGTCGGTCCGGTGAGTGTCTCGCGGCGAATGGGGAGGCGAACGAGGCTGGCGATGAGTACCGGAGCGTGTTCGGCAAGACGGTCTGTACGCCTGCTCAGGCCGCGCAGCGCCGAGATGACCTCGATGTCCAGGTGTGCGGGGGCGTAGAAGGCATCGCCTCCCGTCATACGGTCCCGCACGGCCTTGCGGCGCGGGCTGTCGTCTCCGACGAGCAGGTCGACGATGGCGGACGCATCCGTAACGATCAGGCCCACCGTGCGTCCTCCGCATCACGGACGGCGCGTACGGCGGCGACCGCGTCGTCCGTGATAAGGCCGGCGGATGCGCGGGCGCTGTCGATGTCGGCGAGTACCTCCTCCATGGTCGGAGTGCTTGCCTCGCGGCTGAGAACGTCAAGCAGGTAGGCGTTCAGCGACTGCCGGCGTGCTTTCGCACGGCTGGTCAGGGTGGTGCGTACCCGGGCTGGAAGGGCCCGGATGGTGAGGTTGCTGGTGATATCCTCGGTCGGCTCCATGACGTCATTTTAACGTCGTGGTGGCGTCGGTATGAACCACACCCGGTCACGTCGCGCCGAGGGCTGCGGTGACCCAGGACATGGCCTGGGTCACCGCTGTCCGGGATTCCTCGGTGTGGTCGAGGCTGTCGAAGCCGTGCTGGCCGCCGGCGACCTCGAGGACGTCGAGCGGCACTCCGGCAGCGCGGGCGGCGTCGACGAACGCGTCCTGGGAGCGCGCGGCGTCGGGGATCTCGTGCTCGACCCGGGTGAGCAGGAGCGGCAGCCGCCCGGCCGCGGCGGACACCGCGGCGACGGCGTCGAGGTCGATCCCGCCCCAGCTCGGAGGCGCCACGAGCAGCGGATACGTGAGCGCGACGCAGCGCAGCCAGGGCGGCGGCGCGGCGAGCCAGTCGGCCGCGAGCAGGCCGCTGCCGGAGAAGAACCACAGACCGACCCGCTCCGGGTCGACCCCGTCAAGCCCGCGCGCCTGATCGACGGCCGCGGCGACGTCCTTCGCGGCGACGGGGTAGTCGGGCAGCCCGTGCAGGCGATGATCGACGGTGACGCCGACGATCCCGGACTCCGCGGCCAGCGCCCCGTAGCCGAGGAAGGTCGGCCAGTCCCTGGGCGTGGGCTCCACGTCCGCGGGCACCGGCCCGCCATGGACGAAGACCACAACCGGACGGAGCTCGCCCGCGGACGTCGCCGGGGACGTGTGGACGTCGATCCCCCCGAGGCGCTGCCGCCGAGCCGGTTCCACGGCGAGCACGAACGGATGCATCCACGGCGGCACGGTCATGTCTCGATCCCACCAGGCCGCGCCCCGACACCTCAACAATCGCCGCCAGGATGTCGGAGGTCGTGCCGCGTGAATTCGTGCTCAATGCGAACGGGACTCGGCTTTACGCCATGGTCCTCCAGGGCGAAGAGGGGGGCTCCTTCGCGACGAAACGTGTCGTCGAGTTCGATGTGGCCACCGGGCGTCAGCGCCGCACTCTGTTGCAGGTGAGCCACGGCTACTCGCTCACGATACCCTGGAGAATGAGCTCGCTGGCCCTGGATCCCAGTGGACGACTGCTGCTGGTCGGCGATGCCGGAGCCGATTTCTACCGCATCGATCTCGGCGCCGCGCGGGCCACCCGCCTCCCGACCACCGTGCACCGAGGCAATCCCCTTGGACTTGCCTGGTAGGCCGTGAGCGATTCCTGGTCGGCTGGTTCAGGTGGGCGGTGTCCGGTGGACGGCGCCGAGCGCCAGGGTGAGCAGCCGGTCGGCCTGGTCGCCGCCGTCGGCGTGGGCGGTGGCGAGTGCGATCCCTACGACGAGCTGGACAAGGTCGTCCGGGTCCAGGCCCTGGCGGGCCGTCCCGGTCTGTTGGGCGCGGCCGAGGAGGTCGGCGGCCGTGTTCATGATCGTCTGGTGGCAGTCGGCGACGGATGCCTCGGGGCCCTCGACCATGAAAGCGCCGGCCAGGCCCTGGTTGAGACGGGCGTGGGCGAGGAAGAGCCGTAGCCAGGCGTCCAGCGCGTCATCCGCGGACGCGGTGTCGGAGAGTTCCGCCGCCTGCCGGCACAGGGTGTCGATGCGGTCGGCGAGAACGGCGCGCAGCAGGGCGGCCCGTGTCGGGAAGTGCCGGTACAGGGTCCCCTGCCCGACTCCAGCCCGACGGGCGATCTCGACCATGGACGCATCGGGACCGGCCTCGTTGAAGGCCGCGCGCGCGACGGCAAGCAGATGGTCCCGGTTGCGCCGCGCGTCGGCCCGTCGGGGAGCCTCCGCGGGAGTCTGCCCCCGCCCTGTCGTCATCACGGCCACGCCCCCTCCTTCGCCGCCGGCCTCCACCGGTGGCTTTCACGGCCGGGCTGGACAACCGGACATGCTGTCCGTATTGTAGCGCGGCGGAAGCGGACAGGATGTCCGTTTGTCGACGGAGGGTCACGTGACGGTGCAAGAGGATCACGGACGCACGCTTGGTCACGTCGGTGTCTGGACGATGGCCTTCGAGGCCCAGCCGGCCGGTCGCGTGCGGGAGGCCGCCGCGGAGATCGAGGAGCTGGGCTACGGCGCGATCTGGTATGGGGAGGCCTTCGGTCGTGATGCGGGGAGCCAGGCGTGGCTACTGCTGTCGGCCACCCAGCGGATCATCATCGCGTCGGGCATCGCGAACATCGCGTTCCGAGATCCGATCGCTATGGCGACCACCGCCCGCGCGCTGGGCGAGGCCTTCCCGGGGCGCTACCTTCTCGGCCTCGGCGGCCACCGCGTCGATGACACCATCCACACCCTGGACGGCTATCCGATGCCCGCGGTGGGGAAGGCGGCAGCGTCCATGGCCACCTACCTGGCAGCCATGGACGCTGTCCCCGTCCACAGCCCGTCACCGACGCCGGCCGTGCGCCGGGTGCTGGCGGCGCTCGGTCCTAGAATGCTGTCGCTGGCGGCCGAGCGGAGCTGGGGGGCGCACCCGTACTTCGTGCCCGTCGAGCACACCCGGCGAGCACGGGAGATCATGGGCCCAGAGGCGTTTCTCGGCGTCGAGCAGGCCGTCGTTCTGGACACCGACGTCGACCGGGCCCGCGAGGTGGCCACGGCGCATGTCGGCGCCTATGTCTCCGTGGCGCCGCACCACGCGGCGAACATGCGGCGCCTGGGCTTCGCCGAGTCTGACACCGGCACCGGCACCGCGACCGGCGGCCCGAGCCGCCGGCTGGTCGACGCGATCGTCGCCTACGGCGACAGCCAGGTGATCCAGGACCGAGTGCGCCAGCACCTTGACGCGGGCGCGAACCACGTCTGCATCCAGGTCCTCACCGCCGACCCCTCCGCGCTTCCCCGTCGTGAATGGCGCGAACTCGCCCCGGCGCTACTCGGCGTCGCCCCAACACCGCAGGAATCCCGTGCTCAGGAATCCGCTACCATGACCTGCCCGCACTGAGCCTGGGCCGCGGCGGGGAAGCACCGGCCGGCACGGTTGTGGGCTACGGTCGGGGCGGTCCCGGCACGCCAGTCCGCACCCGAGGTGAAGCGACTTGACGTTCGACGCTCAGGATTCGGGCGGATGGTCTTCGGCCGGACGGCAGTCCGCTCGGGGATTCATCAGAGGCCGGGAGGAAGGCGGCCGCATCGACCTGCCGAACTGGTCGATGCTCCTCAAGGTCACGGCCGGCGACACCCTCGGCCGGCTCACCGTCCTGGAGGGGCGGATGGGCCCGCGGGAACCCGGGCCACTTCCCCATGTCCACGAGGGCCATGACGAGACGTTCGTGCTCGTCGAGGGCCGACTGCGGTTCCGGGTCGGGGACGGATTCCGTACCGCCGTCGCGGGCGAGACGGTGTTCGCCAGCCGGCTGCTGGCGCACGGCTTCGGGAACCCGTTCGACGAGTCGGCGCGTTACGTCGCCATCCTCACGCCCAGCGGCTACGAGGACTATTTCGCCGAGGTGGCGGAGCATGTCGCGGCGACCGGCGCCGTGCCGGACCGAGCCCTGACCCAGGAACTGATGGCCCGTTACCGGACGGTCCTCGCGCCGGCCCTGCCGGACCCGGAACCGATGCCATCGCGGTAGCCGCCCCGCCACGGCGGATGATCCGTTGTCGCCGTGAGTGCGGGGATCAGGGCGGCGACCTGGTCGAGGTGGTGGTTCTGGGAGCGCAGGTCCAGGTGCCCAGGCGGATGACGAGGTGGCGTGCGCCGGCGGCGACATACCGGGAGAGTCCCTCGAGAACCTGGTCGGCGGTGCCCGCGATCACCGCCTGGACCTTTTTCAGGTCCTCGAGCGGCGTGCCATAGGTAGCTCGTGCGTATTCGTCGAGTGCCCGGCGGCCGCCCTGGACGTCCTGGTCAATCCGTACCGAGACGAACAGCGCCGGTGTGATGTGCTCAGCGGCCCGTCCGGCGTCGACCGCCGCGGCGTGGATGTACAGCAGCCCGGCGGCGTAGTCCGCCGGATCGGGTGGGTAGGGCAACCAGCCGTCGTACATCCGACCGGCGCGGGCGAGTGCCGTGGGTGTCGCGCCGCCCAGCCAGACAGGCGGTCCGCCGGCGCGGAACGGCTTGGTCGCAGGTGGAAGGTCATCGAATCGAAGGATGGCGCCGTGGAAGGCGTCCGCCCCCGCCCAGAGAGCCCGCCACAGCGCGACCGTCTCGTCCAGCCGGGCGAAACGTCGTTCCCATGGCACCTCGGAGAGGGTGTAGAAGGGCTGGCCGAAACGGCCGGGGAAACCCGCTCCGACGGCCACCGCGAGCCGTCCGCCGGAGAGCAGGTCGATCGACGCGAGGGACTGCGCCGCCTGGACCGGGCGTCGCAGGAAGGGAGGCAGCGCGCCTGTTTCCAGGGCCGCGGTCTCGGTGCCCGGTGCGAGTGTGGAGAGCATGGTCAGCGCCTCGATGCGCGGACTGATCAGGGAGTCGTTGACGAACAGCGACGCGAAACCCGAACGTTCGGCCCGGCGGCCGAACGCGATCAGCTCCCGAGGGTCGTCATTCGTACCCCACTGTGCGGTGCCGGTCGGAAGCAGTACACCGATGTCCATGCGCCTGATGCTCGTGACCGGGGTGAATGGCGGCAATTCCCGCCAGGGAATGGCTGGGGTGTGCCGGTCGCCGTTACAACAGATGGGTGGACTTCCCTCGGGCGCTGCGCGAGCGCCGTACCCGCCGTCATGTCAGCCAGCTCGACCTGGCGATGCGGGCAGGGACCACCCAGCGTCACCTCAGTTTCCTCGAGTCCGGCCGCTCCGTCCCCGGACGGAACATGATCGTGCGGCTCGCCGAGTCGCTCGACCTGCCGCTGCGGGAACGCAACGAACTGCTGCTGGCGGCTGGGTACGCGCCGGCCTACCCGGAGCTTGTTCGACGGCCCGGTGCCGGGTCAGGTACGTCAGCGGCGGTTCACCGACCAGCGCGGTGAACCGGCGGGTGAACGTGGCCCGGGGGAGAGAAGGACCGTCCGCGCGCCGGCCGGAGCGCCGGCGACGTGCTGGTGGCCGATCCGCCTGGCAGGCCGCTGCTCGTCCAGGCGGAAGGTGACGGCGGGCGTGGCCGGCAGCTTTCCGCTGCCTGTCCGGGCCGCCTACAGCGCGGCAAAGGCGGGCCTCGACGACGCCGCAGCCGCCATCCGTGTGCTGATCGACGGCCCGCTGACCAGCCCGGCTGCCCGGCTGGTCACGCCCGAGGAGATCGCTGCCCTCGTCGCCAGCCCGCTCGGCGCCTCCATCAACGGCGCCACCCTGCGCCTGGACGGCGGCATGGTCCCCACGGTGACCTGAGTGGCTGACCGTGGGTCGTGTTCCTCCTACCTCTCGTCAACCCGCCTGCCCCAGATGGTTTGATGCATAAAACTATCTGGGGGCGGCTGGGTCGTTTCTGGCGGCCTGCCAGAGAAGAGGGTGTACGGATGGCTACGGCAGTGATCACGGGCGGCACCGACGGCATCGGACGAGGACTTGCCGAGGAGTACCTCCGGAGGGGGTTCGAGGTGCTCGTCATCGGGCGCGACGAGCGCAAGGGTGCGGCGTTCACGCGCACCGTAGAACGGGCCCGGTTCATCAGTGCGGATCTGAGCAGGGTGGCGGAGAACCGCCGCCTGGTCGAATGGATCTTCGAGCATCACCCGGCGCTGGACGTCCTGGTGCTGGGCGCGCGGTACCACCAGCCGAGGCGGGTGCTGACCGCCGACGGCCTCGAGAGCAACTTCGCGCTCTTCTACCTCAGCAGGTTCCTGCTCAGCCACGGCCTGGTCGGTCCGCTGAGCCGCGCGGAGCACCCGGTCGTGCTCAACTTCGGGGGCTCCGGTCAGACCGGACCGGCCCGCTGGAACGACCTCCAGCTGGAGCGCGGCTATCACGGCGTCGGAGCTATGGGGCACGCCGGCCACCTCAACGACCTGCTCGGCGTTGATTTCGTGAGCACCTACGCCAGCACCGGGATCCGCTACGTCCTGAACCATCCGGGAGTGGTGGCCACGAGTTTCGCCGGGGAATACGACCATGCCCCGGTGACCAAGGCGCAGGTCGACCAGTTGCGGGTGGTCGGGAAATCGGTGGCGACCGCCGTCACCCAGATCCTCCCGTTCCTCGAGCCGCCCGCGCGGGAGCCGCTCACTGCCGTGCTGGAAGGCCGCCGCGTACCGCTGGAGCCGCGGTCGCGCTATCTCGACGACGCCCACCGCCTTCACGGCCTCACCGTGGACCTGCTCGCACGGCTCGACCACCACACCGCCTGAACGCGCCTGCCGCGGCCGTGGCTGCGGCGCCGGCGACCTGCTACCCGTCGTCGAGCTGGCGATGGCAGCCTGGCCGCCTGACTCGCCAGCCCACCGGCTCACCAGGTCTTGCCGGCCTGCTCCCGGATCGTGCGGTTGATCCGGTTGAAGAAGTTGGTCAGGGCGATCTCGATGATGATCGCGGACAGCTGCTTCTCGCCGAAGTGGGCGACGGCGGCATCCCAGATCCCGTCGGTGACGCCGGGCGCGCCGTCCTGAAGGCGGGTGGCGGCCTCGGTCAGCGCGAGTGCCGCCCGCTCCGCCTCGGTGAAGAAAGGCGTCTCGCGCCAGGTGACGACGTTGTGCAGCCGCTCGTCGGTCTCGCCCTGCTTCCTGGCCGCCGCGACCCCGGCGTACACGCAGGGGCTGCAGCCGTTGATCTGGCTGGCCCGCAGGTGGACCAGCTCGAGGAGGAGCGGATCGACGCCGCCGGCGTGAACCGCCTTGTCGAGATGATGGATCGCCGTGATCACGTCGGGGTTTGCCGGGCTCTGCATGCGTGCTTCCACCGCGCCTGCTCCCTCATCGGTTACGCGTGTCCGTCCGGGCACGTCATCACCCATGACGGAGCAGGCCCGAGGAAGGTCACGATGATGGTCGACGCCGGCGCGAAGGACCCTGTGGCCGAGACGTTCGAGGGGCAGCGCGACCGGCTGCGCGCGATCGCCCACCGCGTCGTCGGATCGCACGCGGACGCCGAGGACGTGGTCCAGGAGGCATGGCTGCGGCTCGCCCGCCAGGACACGGCGACGATCGACAACCTGGCGGGCTGGCTGACCACGGTGGTCGGCCGGATCAGTCTGGATGTCCTGCGGTCGCGGCAGGCCCGCCCGGTGGTGTCCTACGACGACCGGCTGCCGGAGCTTCTCGTCACCGTCGATGACGGCGCCGTGCCGGAGGAGGACGTGGAGCTCGCCGACGCGCTCGGGCTCGCGCTGCTGGTCGTCCTCGAGTCGCTGCGCCCCGGTGAGCGGCTGGCGTTCGTGCTCCACGACCTGTTCGCCGTGCCGTTCGACGAGATCGGCCACATCCTCGGCAGATCCACCGACGCCGCCAAGATGCTCGCCAGCCGCGCCCGGCGGAAGGTGCGGGCGACCGGGCGGCCGGCAGCCGTCGGGCGGGAGCAGCGCGAGGTGGTCCGAGCCTTCCTGGCGGCGGCGCGCCGCGGCGATTTCGACGCGCTGCTGCGCATCCTCGACCCCGACGTGAAACTGACCGTCGACACCCCCGCCGGCGTGACCGTCACCCTCGGTGCCACTGAGGTTGCGGCTGGTGCGCAGCTGGGTGCCGCCGTCGCGGCCGACGGGCGTGCGGTTCTCGTCGACGGCCTTCCCGGGATCGTGTCCTGGCGCGCGGACGGAAACCCCCTGTCGGTCCTCGCGTTCGCCGTCGTCGACGGCCACATCATCCGCATCGCCGCCATAGCCGACCCGGCCAGGCTGGCGTCGATGGACCTGCCGGGTCCCGAGTGAGCCAGCCCCGACGGCATGCCTGCCGGGCACCGTCCACGGGCCCCCTTCGCCATCCTCACCAGGCTGCCGGGCGACGCGAGACTGTCCGGGCCGGACGCCGCGCGTCTGCTCGATGCCCGGTTCACGGCGCCGCTCACGCTGAGCGGCCCACAGGCCCAGAAGGTGCACACGACGTTGGGTCGTCTCGGCATCGCCGGGGGCGCTGTGTACGACGGGCTGGTGGCCCTGGCCGCGAAGGAGCATGACCTGGCCCTCGCCACGAGGGACGCACGCGCCCGCGCAACGTATGACGCGATCGGAGTCGCGGTCATCGCCGTCGGGTGAACACGCGAACCTCACCGCGATAGCCTTGACGGCGCACCACGGGGGATGAGCACGACTCCTTTGGTACGCCAGCCACCCTCAGCGGTCCCCATCTGCCGGTCATTCGACAGCAAGCAGGGCCAAAGGGGGGAAGGGTGGGTGGCCTACCAGCGCGTCTTCGCGATGCGGGTGGGCATCGGGTGAGACCGGGCAGCCGGCCTCACGATCCGGACATCAGCTCGGGGACGGGAGCGATGGTGAGTCCCGTCGTCGCCGCCCACTGCTGACCCCAGGTCCACATCGCCTGAAGCACCGGTGAGAGGGAGCGGCCCGCCGCGGTGAGCCTGTACTCCACGTGCGGCGGCGTGGTGCTGACCAGGGTGCGGTCGACAATCCCGATACGTTCCAACTCCCGCAGCCGCTGCGTCAGCATCTTCTCAGTGATGTCGGGGATCAGCCTGCGGAGCTGGGCGAAGCGGAGTTGATCGTTCTCCTTCAGATGGGCCAGGATCACCGGCGCCCACCTGGCGCCGATGACCTCGAGGGTCACCTCCACCGCGCAGTGATAGGTGCGCTCGGCCATCGGCTCTCCTCTCAGGGCGCCACGGGGCACCGCGGGTACGCACCAGAAAGTGCGTACTCACCCTACCCCGTGATCCTGGTAGTGTTTGCCGCGGGAGGTTCACGAGAATGATTCTCGAGTACATTCGGTACCGGATTCCCGGGTCTCGGGCGGACGAGTTCGAAGCGGCCTACACGCGGGCGGCAAACTCGTTGCGGGAATCGCCGAACTGTGTCGACTTCGAGCTCTCCAAGGGGGTTGAAGGTCCTGACCAGTACGTCCTCAGAATACGCTGGAACTCGCTCGAAGGGCATCTGGAGAATTTTCGTGGAAGTGCGCATTTCCGGTCCTTCTTCGCCGAGATAAAGCCGTACGTCGACGCGATCGAGGAGATGCGTCACTACGTGCCGACCGCCGTCGTCGGCGTGGGTGCCGGGACGCCCCGGCCGCCCACCCTGTACGAGTGGGTCGGCGGCCAGGACGCCTTCGAGAGACTGTTCGCGCGGTTCTACGGGACCGTTGCCGAGGACGAGATCCTCGCGCCGCTGTTCGCCGGAATGAATCCGGCGCACGCACACCACGTCGCTCTGTGGCTGGGCGAGGTCTTCGGCGGCCCGGCCGCCTACACGGAGCTTCGCGGCGGCTACGAGAACATGCTTGGCCATCATCTCGGCAAGGCCATCACGGAGGAGCAGCGCCGGCGGTGGCTGAACCTTCTGGTCGATGCGGCTGATCACGTCGGGCTGCCGGACGATCCGGAGTTCCGCGCGGCGTTCATGAGCTACCTGGAGTGGGGCACCCGGCTCGCGGTCGCCAACTCGCAGCCCGACGCCACTCCGATTCGGCGTGCGCCGGTACCCCGATGGGGCTGGGGCGTCGCGCCCCCCTGGACGCCGTGAAGGTGTGAAGGCGTGATGCCGAGTGGTCTGCGGCCGGTCAGACGGTGAGGACCAGCTTGCCGGTGACGCGGTTTGTCTCACCGATCTCGTGCGCCTTCGCGGCGTCCTCCAGCGGGAAGGTCGCCTGGATGACCGGGCGGAGCTCGCCGGCCCGCAGCAGCTCGGCCACCGCGCGCATGCCGGTCTGCTCGGCCTCGACCAGCATCAGCCGGTGGCATACTCCGAGGCGCGCGGTCTCCTCCGGCATGGGCTGGGCATCGTTGAGCGCCAGTGACACCAGGATGCCGCCCGGGCGCAGCGTCCGCAGCGACCGGGCGGTGTAGTCGCCGCCGATCGCGTCGATGACGACGTCCACGTCGCGGGCGGCCCGCTCGAAGTCCTGCTCGCGGTAGTCGATCAGTTCGTCGGCGCCGAGCTCGCGGAGCACCTCGTGCTTGGACGCGCTGGCGGTGCCGATGACGTGAGCTCCCAGCGACCGCGCGATCTGCACGGCGAGATGCCCGACGCCGCCGGCCGCCGCGTGGATCAGGACCCGCTGGCCCGCTGGTGACATCGAGTTCTACCCAGTCCGCGGTGATCCCCAATTCTTCCAGCGCATCTAGTAGGACTTGATTAGGTCTGTCCGTAGTTGTACTGACTGTCGTCTTCATGCATGTGGCGGTGGTTGGTATGGAACTGGGTGAGATGGACAGGCTGCGGCCGGTGATTGAACGGTTCGCAGGCGAGATGTTCGCGGACCTGCCGCGGCGGGATCAGCGGGGCAAGGGTGAGCTGTATGTGCGGGGGCTGTTGACCGACGGCAAGCGCAAGAGCATGGT